>ERZ791878.5-NODE-5-length-239001-cov-10.270609_pt1 | contig 239001 bp, 215 predicted proteins | sample MGYA00510277_ERZ791878 | MGnify/ENA primary metagenome ERZ791878 (study PRJEB30046, sample SAMN00792094) | human gut metagenome | study: EMG produced TPA metagenomics assembly of the A metagenome-wide association study of gut microbiota in type 2...
GATGGTGCCGATATTCAGATGCGGTTTAGTTCTTTCATATTTAGCTTTTGCCATTGTGAATTTCCTCCTTAAGGTTGTTTGTTAAAACTAGGCTTAGTTGGTGCCTTTGTTTTTAGCAATAATTGCCTCAGCAATGTTTCTGGGAACGTCTTCGTAGTGGTCTACTTCCATGGAGTAGTTACCACGGCCTTGGGTTTTGCTGCGCAGGTCGGTAGCATAACCAAACATTTCAGCCAGCGGAACGAATGCATTGATTACTTGTGCACCGTTACGAGCTTCCATGCCTTCGATGCGGCCACGGCGGGAGTTGATGTCGCCGATTACGTCGCCCATGTATTCTTCAGGAACAGTAATTTCTACTTTCATGTAAGGCTCAAGGATAACCGGGTTAGCTTTTTCAGCACCGGACTTGAAGCCCATAGAACCGGCAATCTTAAATGCCATTTCAGAAGAATCGACTTCATGGTAAGAACCATCATAAACAGTAACTGCGATATCAACCATCGGATAACCAGCAACTACGCCGTTTTCCATAGCTTCTTTAACGCCTGCTTCGATAGGAGCGATGTATTCCTTAGGAATAGCGCCGCCAACAACTTTGTTTTCAAACAGGAAGCCTTCGCCAGGTTCACGCGGAGTGATTTCCAGCCAGCAATGACCATATTGGCCTTTACCACCGGACTGACGAACAAATTTACCTTCGGATTTAACAGCTTTGCGAATGGTTTCGCGATAAGCAACCTGCGGGTTACCAACAGTGCAGCCTACTTTGAATTCGCGCAGCAGACGGTCAACAATGATGTCCAGGTGAAGCTCGCCCATACCGGAAATAATGGTTTGGGAGGTTTCAGGATCAGTGTGAACACGGAAGGTCGGATCTTCTTCTGCCAGTTTTTGCAGGGCGATGCCCATTTTTTCCTGGTCAGCTTTAGTTTTAGGTTCAACTGCAACGGAGATTACAGGATCAGGGAATACCATAGATTCGAGGATGATCTCGTTTTTCTCATCGCAGAGAGTATCACCGGTAGTGGTGTCTTTCAGACCTACAGCAGCTGCGATATCACCGGAGTAAACTTGTTCAATTTCTTCGCGGTGGTTAGCATGCATTTGCAGGATACGACCGATACGCTCGCGTTTACCTTTAGTGGAGTTATATACATAAGAACCAGCAGTCAAGGTACCGGAGTATACACGGAAGAATGCCAGCTTACCAACAAACGGGTCGGTAGCAATCTTGAACGCCAGTGCAGAGAACGGAGCTTCGTCGCTGGACGGACGCTCATCTTCTTCGCCGGTTTCAGGGTTTACACCTTTGATGTTAGGAACATCTGTCGGTGCAGGCATGAATTGGATTACAGCGTCCAGCATCGGTTGAACGCCTTTGTTTTTGTAGGAAGAACCGCAGCAAACCGGAGTCATTTTGCAAGCGATAGTTGCTTTACGGATACCAGCCAGGATTTCTTCTTCGGTCAGCTCTTCGCCTTCCAAATATTTCATCATCAGCTCGTCATCGGATTCAGCAACAGCTTCAACCAATGCTGCACGGTATTCCTCAGCTTTTTCTTTCATGTCAGCCGGGATTTCTACGAACTCTTCTTCTTTACCGAGTGCATCATCATAAACGATTGCTCTCATTTTGATCAGGTCGATCATGCCTTCGAAAGTATCTTCAAAGCCGATAGGCAGTTGAATAGGTACTGCATTGGCATTCAGACGGGTCTTCATCATGTCAATTACACGATAGAAGTCTGCACCGGTAATATCCATTTTATTTACATATGCCATACGGGGTACATGGTATTTGTCAGCCTGACGCCATACGGTTTCGGACTGAGGCTCAACACCGCCCTTAGCACAGAAAACTGCAACGGAACCATCAAGTACACGCAGGGAACGTTCAACTTCTACAGTAAAGTCAACGTGACCCGGGGTATCAATGATATTGATACGATGTTTATCGAATTGGTGCTCGGAACCTTCCCAGTAGCAGGTGGTTGCAGCAGAGGTGATGGTAATACCACGCTCTTGTTCCTGAACCATCCAGTCCATGGTAGCAGCACCTTCATGGGTTTCACCAATCTTATGTACTCTGCCGGTATAGAACAGAATACGTTCGGTTGTGGTGGTTTTACCAGCATCTATGTGAGCCATGATGCCGATATTTCTAGTTCTCTCAAGCGGAATTAATCTGCCCACTTCTTTATCCTCCTCAAATTAACTGAGACAGGTCATTACCAGCGGTAATGAGCAAATGCTTTGTTTGCTTCTGCCATCTTGTGGGTATCTTCGCGTTTCTTAACAGCTGCGCCAGTGCCATTGGAAGCGTCCATGATCTCACCAGCTACACGCTCGTACATGGTGCGCTCACCACGCAGACGAGAGTAGTTTACCAGCCAACGGATACCCAGGGTGGTTTTGCGGTCAGCACGTACTTCAACAGGTACTTGGTAGTTTGCACCACCAACACGACGGGCACGAACTTCCAGCAGCGGCATTACGTTCTGCATAGCAGCATCGAACACTTCCAAAGGATCTTTGCCAGTCTTTGCACGAACCAGGTCGAATGCATCGTATACAATACGTTCTGCAACGCCTTTTTTGCCGTCGAGCATAATTTTATTGATAAATCTAGTTAAAAGCTTAGAACCGTACACCGGATCCGGCAGTACGTCTCTTTTAGTTACAGGGCCTTTTCTCGGCATGTGTTTCCCTCCTTAGGATTAAATCATTCTTAATGTTTTCTTGAAATTATTTCTTTGCTTTAGCACGTTTTGCACCGTACTTGGAGCGAGATTGGTTGCGGTTAGCAACGCCTGCAGTATCAAGAGCACCACGAATGATATGGTAACGCACACCAGGAAGGTCCTTGACTCTTCCGCCTCTGATCAGAACAACACTGTGTTCCTGAAGATTATGGCCGATACCCGGGATATAAGCAGTAACTTCGATGCCGTTGGTCAAACGTACACGAGCTACTTTACGAAGTGCAGAGTTAGGTTTCTTCGGGGTAGTGGTGTAAACACGAGTGCAGACGCCACGTTTTTGCGGGCATTCTTTCAATGCCGGTGCAGTAGATTTGCTTTTCAGAACCTCTCTACCTTTGCGAACCAATTGGTTAATTGTGGGCATATCGGCACCTCCTTTCCAAACAATTAGATTTTAATGATTATAAAAACTCAGCTCACGCCAAGCCCTTATCGGCTTTAAGTATCGCAGCCGCTGCTGCTTTGACGTTTATGCCGCAGGCTCTGCCGATTTCCAGCATCGTTTCTGTGTTTTCAACCGGTACTGAATTTTCCCGACACAGTTGCATCAGCCTGCCGGTAACTCTCTCGTCCGCATCACTTGCGATATAGACGACAGCGGCAACTTGTCTTGCTACAGCTTTTTCTGTCTGCTTAACGCCTACAGTATGCTTTTCAGCTTGCTTTAAAGCTTCAAGTGCCATCATGTTACCTCCTTCATCGAGCGCATAGCTCTCCCGCGATACTTGTATATTGTAACATCTCATGCACAAGCTGTCAACACTTTTTAGCAACTTTTTTAAAAAATTTAGTAGCGCTTTTTGCCGTGTTAATGCGCTTCTTTCTTTACACGTAGCCAAGTGTTTCATTGACTGTTTCTTCATACATAAAGTACACCCAAGGAGTACTTTTTCAACAGAGCTTTCACCTTAAATATCGCATAAAAAAAGAGCTGCCAAAACTTCTGACAGCTCATATGTATATTATTTTGCCACGCCCGGGAAGGAAGAAACGTATTTGATTTTTATATCCGGAAAACTATCAACAAACTGAACTCTGAAATCTTCACCGTACTCTACAAATTGCCACTCGCCTATATTATTGGGAAAGCTTTGGACAACCTTTACTTTTAAATCAGGGAAGCTGTCGACAACCTTTACCTTAATATCAGGAAAACTGTCAACAATTTTCACTTTACCGCACAGCTTGATATTTTTATAGTAGCCTGCGCTGTTGATAGGAGTAGCAGCTCCCGCGATACAGGGAAATGCAGCAATCAGCAGCAGACTTAAGCAAAGAACAGTTTTTTTCAGCATTCCTCTTCCCCCTTTCGTTAAGGACGCTTTTATTTTACGTAAAATACACGGTTTGCTTTACGCGGAGCAGCCTGAGGCACAGGTCCGTCAGCATAACCGAGGATGCAGTGGCCTACGCCCTCATACTCTCCTTCAATACCCCATTCTTTCAGCAACTGTTTGCCTTCTTCGGAAGCAAACTCTTCCTTAGCACGGTTAATCCAGCAGCTGCCAAGACCTACGGCATGAGCCGCCTGCATCAGGTTGCCCATTACCAGGCTGCCGTCATAGGGAGTAAGCTTATTGCTTTTAGGTCCCAAAACAACAAGAACCACAGGTGCGCCATAAAAACTGTCGATGCTTGTGCCCAAAATTTCACGGTTCATCTGCGCCAGTTTGTCGCGAACCTCTTTATTGGTTACCGCAACAATAATTACTTCCTGCGTACCATGACCGCTGGCAGCATAAAGACCGGCATCGATAACCTGGTCAATCAGCTCCTGCGGCACCATGTCTGCCTTATATTTGCGAACGCTTCTGCGTTCCTTTAAAGCCTGTAATTCTGCATTCGTTATATGTCAGCTCCTTATCGTTAATGAAATAAAATTTTACGCTGTTACGCTGTATTAATTTTATTCTTGCCTGCGCCGTTATTATCCTGCCGGAAAATGCAACAAAAATGTTAATTTCTCTGCAGCTTTACTTGTACAGCAGATAAGGCTTTACCTGCTGCTCAAAGGCCGCGCACTCCTGATGCCAACGCGCAAAAGCTGTTTTTGGCGCTTCACCTTCACGCAAGCTGCTTTCTCCAAGCGCAATATCCAGCTTATAGCCTTTGCTGCCATAACCGCGCTCCGGCGTTTTTACCTGCTCCGGATATAATTCTTTAAATGTAGTAAACAAAATATAATCCAGCTCAGGCAGATTAACCTTACGTAAATCCGTAAGATAAATTTCTACGCCCTGCACCAGCTCACCGCTATAGGTGCCGTAACGCGGTGTAAAGCGTGCTGCTCTAAAAGCCACGCCAGCAAGCTGCTTTTCATCTAAGGCTGCCTTTACGGCATCCGCATCAGCAAAAGGTGCTCCCAGAAAATAAAACGGTTTAGCTGTCCCGACACCCACGGAAAGATTACTGTCACCGCTTACACCGGTAGCGCCATACAGGAAAGCGGTCGCCGCCGTAGGAATCAGCGGAGATGTCTGTACCCATGGCAGGCCTGTATCCTGCCACAGCTCTCTGCGTGACCATCCCTTCATAGACACCACCGCCAGCTCACAGCCGATATGCTGCGTAGCGTTGATATAGCTTGCAAATTCACCTATAGTAAGACCATGACGCAACGGCAGCTCGTAAAGCCCGATAAAAGTTTTATATTCCGGCTTGAGAACCGGTCCCTGCATAGCACCGCCTAAAGGATTAGGGCGGTCCAAAACAACAACCTGCTTTTTCGCTTTGGCACATTCTTCCATTATATAAGCAAGCGAAGAAAAATATGTATAGTGACGAATGCCGACATCCTGAATATCAACCACCATAGTGTCAATCTCATCCAGCATTTTTGCCGTAGGCCTGCGATCTTCTCCATACAGACTGTGTACAGGTATATCCTTATAGGTGTGACTCTCAAAGGTTTCGCCTGCCGCCACAGCGCCGAACAATCCATGCTCAGGCACAAACAGTGCCGTCAGATTATAGCTCTTCTGCAGCAGCTCTGTGCTGCTGCGAAGCTTGCTGTCCACGCCGGACTGATTAGTAAAAAGTCCCAGCCTTTTCCCTGCAAGCAGCTGCTTAGCAAACGGCTCATCAATGCGGTCAATACCTAATACAACTCTTTTTTCCCCGGCTGCCGCAAAGCTTGTTGCTGCAAACAGCACTATCAATAAACTGCATAATATGCATAACAACTTTTTCATTAAACCCCTCCCAAAAATAATTCTAAGTATATTTTAGCACATTTGCCGTTTCCGTGACGATAAAGTAAGCTGTTCTTCCGAAAGAGAAAAAACAGACAGACCTGTCGCATAAGTTCTGCCTGTTTTTTCAAAGTTATTTTAAATTAATATATCAGAGCTTCTCGTCATATTCAGCCTTTTTAAAGCCAACCAACACGCCGCCGTCATAAATTACCAACGGACGTTTGACAAGCATACCATCGCTTGCAAGCAGCTCAAGCTGCTCGTCCTCGCTCATTGTCGGCAGTTTATCCTTCAGTCCCAGCTGCTTATACAGATTACCGCTGGTGTTGAAGAAGCGTTTCAGCGGCAAACCGCTGGCTGCATACCAGGTACGCAGCTCGTCAGCTGTCGGATTATCAGTCTTGATATCACGCACAGTAAAGCTCAGGCCTTTAGCCTGCAGATACTGCTCTGCCTTTTTGCAGGTAGAACATTTTGGGTAACAGATAAATAACATTTTTATACCTCCTTACTGCAGCTGCTGCAGCAGATAGTCCTCCGCTGCCTTCAGCTGAACATCAACAGTAGCATCCTCCGGCAGCTCTACCTTCACATCAGGCTCAATACCTACATTATGAATAGAAACACCGGACGGTGTATAATATTTGGCTACCGTAATTTTCACTGCCGTATTGCTGTCCAGGCGGTATACCGATTGCACACTGCCTTTACCGAAGGTTTTGGTACCGAAAAGCTTACCGCTTTTGGTATCCTTAATCGCACCGGCAACAATTTCCGCAGCGCTGGCACTGCCATGATCAACAAGCACAGCCAAAGGATATTTCACATTCTCCAGACTGGAGGTTTCTTCATATTTGTTGCCATTTTTATCTACAACAGAAACAATAGGTCCCTTAGGCACCAGCATACCGGCGACGGCAACACCTGCATCAAAAACACCTCCGGGATTGCCGCGCAAATCAAGCACCAGGGCCTGCATGCCCTGCTTTTCCAACTCTGCATATTTTTTTGCAAAGTCATCACCGGTATTTTCATTAAATACGGCTATTCTGATATAACCGATTTTTGTATCAGGCAAAAGCTGACCGCCAACAGACGGATTTTTGATTTCGCAACGCTCAACGCTCACAGTACGCAGCTTGCCATCCTTGCCCTTGAGCTCCAGCTTGACGACGGTGCCATGCTTACCGCGGATTTTGTTGGCTACCTGCTCCATGTTCATATCACGCGTCGGGTTGCCGTCAATCGCAGTAATAATATCACCGCTCTTAATACCGGCCTTTGCGCCTGGATTATCCTCCAAAGCAGAAATAACTACATAGTCATTACCGCGTTTGCCAAAAACAATACCGATACCGCCAAAGCTGCCCCCTGTCATTTCACTCAGCTGCTGAAAATCCTTGCTGTTAAGATAAACTGTATAAGGATCGCCTGCAGCTTCTACCATACCTTTTATTGCGCCGTCAAACAGCTGGTGATTGTCTACTTCACCATTATAGTTACGCTTTAAAAGATTCATAGTACGCAAAAAACGCACCGATTCAGAGGCACTGCCCGTTAACCTGTTTAACAGCACAGCTTCTGTTCCCACTACCGCTGCGATAGTCACCAGCGCTGTAAGCAGGCAGCAGGCTGCAAGCTGCCATCTTCTTTTTCTAAACACTTTTCTTGCCTCCGTTTATATCTGTCACGGTAAATAATTTAACGGCTCCGTAAGCTCGCCATGCAGACGCACCTCAAAGTGACAGTGCGGTCCGGTAGAATAACCGGTACTGCCGGCATAGGCAACTACCGTGCCCTTGCTTACATATTGCCCCTCACCAACATTTAACGCCGAATTATGTGCATAAAGCGTTACCAGACCGCCGCCATGGTCAATCATTACGCAGTTGCCGTAGCCTCCAAGCCAACCGCTGTAAACAATCGTGCCGCTGTCAGCAGCGTGAATCGGCGTTCCCGAATCAACCGCAATATCCATACCGCTATGGTACTTGGTTGTACCGAAAATCGGATGCGTTCTCCAACCATAGTAGGAGGTAATCGGACCGTTACAAGGCCACATAAACTGACCTGTACCGCCTTGTCCTGCAGGAGCACCGCCGCCTGCGTTTTCCATATTACGCAGCATAGAGGCGATATTTTCCGAAATAGCCAGCAGACGCTCATATTCCTCCTGGCTGGACTGCTCTTCCTCCTGTGCCTTGTAAAGCATATAGGCACGCTGCTCACGCAGCTTATTTACTTTAGCTTTTTTTGCTTCCAGCTCTGTCTGGGTAGCCTTGATTTCCTTCATTTCAGCTGCCAGCTGCTCCTTGCGGCTGTTGATTTCCGCAGCATCCTGCTTCAGCTTTTCCAACAGCTCCAGGTCGCGGCTGATGATTTTTTGCAGCAAATACATGCGCGAGGAAAAATCACTGAAATCCTTGGCACCCAAAAGCACATCCAGATAATTTATCTGGCCGTTGATATAAATATCACGCAGACGCTTGCGATAAATCAGCATCCGCTCCTGCATTTCCTGTTGCTTTTTCTCCAGCTTAGCCTGGTTATCATTTATTTTTCCCTGCAAAGCATCGCTTTTTTTCTGCAGATTATTAGCCTGTGCCTGCAGTTCGTTAAGGCTGCCCATAACCTCGCTAAGCTCCGCGCTGGCGCTTTCAGCCTTCCTGCGCGCCTGCTCCTTGCGGGTCTGCATCCGCTCCATACGCTGACGTACATCATTCAGTTCGGCACGCTTGTCATCAGCAGTATCGGCAAAGCACATGGCTCCGTAAAGCGGCAGCACCGCCAGCCATAATGCCAGCAGCAGACCGCCCAGCTTCTTTTTCTCCATCACTTCTGCCTCCCTTAAACGCGCAAGAACTTACGCAAGGAGATATAACTGCCCAAAGCGCCGATACCGGTACCTGCCGCCAGTAAAAATATTGTTACATAAAACAATAAGGGAGATGTGGGCAGTAACGGCAGAAAGGCCAGAGTAGCATGGATTCTTTCCAACAGCCCGGCGTAAAGGCTGTTAATGCAGACAGATGCAATCACAGCGCCGAAAAAGCCTAAGGTCATTCCTTCCAGCAAAAACGGCCAGCGGATAAACCAGTCGGTTGCACCTACATATTTCATAATGACAACTTCCTTACGGCGGGCAAAAACTGTCAGACGGATAGTATTGGAAATAATAAACAGCGTTGCCATAGCTAAAAATATAACGAGCACAATGCCGCCGAAGCGCAATATTTTAGTCAGAGAAAACAGGTGCTCCACAACCTCCTGACCGAATTTAGCTGTTTCTACCTTAGGCAGCTGTCCGATAGAAGGCGTGATAACCTTGATGCGCTCCGGATTATCCACCTGCACCTCAAAGGAATTTGGGAAAGGATTGTCCTTACCCAAACTGTTGAGCAGCTGCTCCTGATCGCCAAGGCGCTCCTTGAAGCGTGCCAGAGCCTGCTGCTTGCTTACCGGTGTTACTTTAACTACACCGGGCATCTTCTTCAGCTTCGCCTCTACTGCTTTCAGCTCCTCCGCAGAAGCATTATCCTGCATATAGACCGACACCTGTACCTGACTTTCCAGATACTGTGCCAAATTGTTGGTGTTTAGAAAAATCAGCAGAAACATTCCCAGCACTAACAGCGAAACCGCAACAGTCGAAATAGAAGCAAAGCTCATAAAGCCGTTACGCCTGATAGATTTATAGGTTTCCTTAACAAAATATTCTTTTGTACTAAAGCTCATAGCCATATACCCCGCTTGCTTCATCACGTACGATATGCCCGTCCTCTATGGCTATAACGCGCTTGCCCATGGCATCAACTATTTCTTTATCGTGAGTTGCCATGACAATCGTAGTTCCTTCAGCATTAATTTCCTTAAAGATTTCCATAATATCCCAGCTTGTTTCCGGGTCCAGGTTACCTGTAGGTTCGTCGGCAATTACCATAATAGGATCATTGACAATAGCACGGGCAATAGCGATACGCTGCTGCTCGCCGCCGCTCAGCTCATTAGGATAAGCATTGGCACGGTGACGCAGGCCGACAAGATCCAATACGTTCAACACTCTGCGCTTAATCTTGCGGCGCGGTGTTTCTATTACCTCCATAGCAAAAGCTACGTTTTCATAAACAGTACGGTCCGGAAGCAGACGGTAATCCTGGAAAATTATGCCCAGCTGACGCCTCATATACGGAATCTCATTGGGTGTCAGCGATAAAATATCCACACCATTAACAAAAATGCTGCCCGTGGTCGGCAGAACCTCACGGAACAGCATTTTGATAAAGGTAGACTTACCAGCGCCGCTAGGTCCTACAACAAAGACGAATTCGCCTGGTTCAATATGAATATCGACGTTCTGCAAGGCAACAGACCCACCGGGATATACCTTGCTTACATCAGTCATTTTCAGCACTACCTTCAATCTCCTCTCAATTTAATAAATCAAAGGCTTCCTTTGCATTTAAAAAAGCTTTAGCTCTCAATGTATCCAAAAGTCCATGAGCAGCATTGGCAGAGGCCAGCGCCTTACGCGCAGAAGAAACTACCTGCGCAGCCTGCAGTGTTTCCACAGCTCCTGCGCTGATGCCGTTAATGTCTTTGACAAAGCCGTCAATTTTGGGATCATAGGATACAGCCACAAAAGGCAGCTCCATAACTGCAGCAAAAATCAGTGCATGCAGACGCATACCGATAAGCAGATTAAAGTTACCCATCAGCGACAAAAACTGCTCGGTATCACAGCCGGTTTCCAAAACAGTACTGTCTGCCTTGCGCCTCATAAAGTGCTGCAATCTGTTGCAGGCAGCAACATCCACAGGATATTGCAGCGGTAGCAGCACAATATGTGCCTTATATTCCTTAGCCAGAATATCCGCAGCCTTAGCCAGCTCCAGCAGGTACTTGTCATCCTCCTGCCATTTACGTACACTTATAGCTATCAGCATTTTATCTTGCGGCACACCAAACTGCTGCAGCAGCTCTAGTCCTTTTTCTTTACTCTCCTGCGGCAAGGTCAACACAGAATCGGCTGTCAGCTGCACCTTTTCCGCTGGTACACCGATGCGACGCAGTTCATACAAAGAATCCTGGTCACGCACGGTAATTAAATCCACCCGGCTGCAGATAAATTTAGTCAGCCTGCGCATAAGTCTGTTATGGATAGGACCTATACCCTGGCCGAAAAGCATAACCTTTTTTTTGAGCAGCAGGCCCAAAGCCAGGATAAACAGATAATATAACAGACTGCGCTTGCTGGTAACATCCTGCAGCAGACTGCCACCGCCGCTGAGCAGCAGGTCGCAGTCCATGAGGGCAGCAAAAATTTTGCAAAAGCTGAAACGATGAAGAGAATTCACCTTGTGTCTTGCGGCAGTAGCGGGCGGATTGCCTGAGATAACCGTCAGCTCCACGGTCTTTTCCGTACTGCGCAAAGCCTTAATGATCGCGGTCAGCATAGCTTCATCTCCGGCATTAGCAAATCCATAGTATCCGGAAATCACGATCTTACTCATTCTTCAAGGTATCTCCTTCTAAACTTAACAACTAAAGGCAACAGCATGCCAAGCACCAGTACAGCGATTACGCCGAATACAACGCCAACAGCATAGCCGTCGAGAGCACGTACAAAGCTCATAACAACAGGTGTACGCATATGACAGAAGGTCTGCACCAGACTGCCCTGTCCGATAACGGCAGCACAGGTCAGTACAAACTGCCACCAACGCGGTGCGCAACGGTAAACAGCAAGCACTGCCACGAAAAATGCCGGATGCCCGATCATAAATTCTTTTTCGCGCGGACGTGCATACATCAGCTGCTCTAAGAAAGCACGCATCTTCAATTCAATTGCCGGTACAGGCACACCACCTGTGTGACCGCTGCGACCGACAAAATAATAAACAATAAACAGTAGTACCGCAAGCACTGCTACATGGCGGAAGGTAATCCCTGTATCCAGCAGACCGTTAAGACGCTCCCATAGAGTTTTCAATCCCTTGCCCACAACCTGCAGCAGGTCATAGCGTTTCATAAAGAGAACAGCTGTCAGCATAACCGGCAAAATAAAGGTTAATTTTACTCCGCGGTAGATATCAATCTCCAGCAGGAAGCGGCTGTCTGTCAAAATAGCCGACAGGAAGGCTGCACCCACCAAAGATAAAGCAATAGCCAACGCCAGCTGCCAGATACCGTTCCAGCAGATAGCAAGCAGGCTGTGCTTATCACTCGTATTTTTATCCCAAATGTTAAAGATAACATTCATTGAAAGCACCGGGAAAACACTTGCTGCCGCCAAAGCCAGCAGCTGACGCGTAAACAGGCCGCGGCCGATAAACAGCAGTGCCAAAGCTCCGGCAGAAAAAACAGCCCACAGTGCTATTTGCTGCTTACCGCCCAGGTTAAAGAGCAGCGCAAGATACAGCACTACACCGGCGGCAATCGCCAATACAATAGGAATAAAGCTTACCTTAGCGGGGAAATACGGTGCAAAGCCATCTTTGTTTTCGGCACTGAAAACACCTGCTTCGCCGATAGTGTAACCACGCGCTTCAACGCTGGCCTTGATATCACGCACATATTTCAGGTTAGTCTTCATAATATCCTGACCACCCTCAGGCATCAGGAAGGGACGGATGTAGTTCACACGGATATTGCGCTCCTCGTCCGTCAGCGCCCAACGGCGCAAAGCCTCGCCCACGCTGATTTTCTTTTGCTCGGTAGGGTCGATAACATAGGAACGGGCAGCCTTGTAGTCATTGAACTCAGCCAACGGCAACAGGCCGTCGATTTTGGCAAACTGCAGCTGGGTGTAATGCTCCAGCATTACCAGCGTCATATTGTTTTCCTTCATGCGCTCGCCCAAATGCTGCATTTTGTTAGGATAACCTACAACCTCTGTACCGCATGGCATCAGGGCATCAACCGGTACACCGGCTTCTTTAATGCGGGCAAAAATGCCGTCAATCTGCTCATCAGTTACATCCACATAATTTTGCGGACGTACGATAATTTTGAAGCCCAAAGCAGCAACCTTACGCATATCCTGCACCGGCAAGCCTAAAGGAGCCTGCAGCAGTCCCTGAGGCTCATCGTATTTGCCCTCAGGCAGAGGTGTAGTGCTGCCCTTGATTTTGATAATACGCGGATTTTCACTTACAACCTTTACACGGTCAGCACCGTAGCGCAGGCACAAATCCTGCTCTACATCATCTAAGACAGACTGCTTGTCAGTAGCAGCAACGTAAGCAGCATTTTCTTCAATATCGCCGGCTCCCACATTAGCGAAAACACCCATGCCGGAACCAAGCGCAGCTGCCTGACGCAGCTCACCGCCTGTTACCGTCTGGATTTCGCCGTTTTTAGTCAGGCGCTCCAACGTAGTATCGAAAATCATCAGCGAGTTGATGCCTGCATCCTTAAACTGACGCAGTACATCCTCCTCCGGCAGGCCCTGCAAAGCGGCCAACTTACGTAAGCCCTCGTACTCCATAGCCATTTCTACAGTATTGTTTTTTTGTTCAACATCGTGACGGACAACGTTCAGCCATAAGGCACAAACCAGACCGATTACGATTACTGCCAAAAGCAAAGGATTATATCGGCTTTTCATAAAATTCACCTATCCAGACCTCGCTTTATTAAACCTTTTTCTGCTGACTGCGCAGATATGCTTCTACGAACGGCATCAGATCGCCATCCATAACAGCCTGAATGTTACCGGTTTCGCAGCCGGTACGATGGTCCTTAACCATAGTATAAGGCTGGAATACATAGGAACGGATCTGGCTGCCCCATTCGATATTCTGGTAATCACCGGCAATATCGCTGACAAGAGCATCCTGCTTAGCCTTTTCGTATTCATATAATTTTGCACGCAGCATCTGCAGGCAGCGCTCACGGTTCTGAATTTGGGAACGCTCATTCTGACATTGAACAACGATACCCGTCGGTTCATGTGTCATACGTACAGCAGAGGATGTTTTATTGACGTGCTGACCGCCGGCACCGCTGGAACGGTAAACATCGACGCGCACCTCATCCATATTAATATTTACATCAACAGTATCATCCAGCTCCGGCATTACGTCTACCGCAGCAAAGGAGGTGTGACGACGAGCATTGGCATCAAACGGAGAAATGCGCACCAGGCGGTGTACACCCTTTTCAGAGCGCAAGAAGCCATAAGCATTATGGCCGTTAACCTGGATAGTAGCACTTTTTACACCGGCCTCATCACCCGGCTGATAGTCGAGCATTTCCAACGCAAAACCGTTTTGCTCCGCAAAGCGGGTAAACATACGCAGCAGCATGCTGGTCCAATCCTGCGCTTCGGTGCCGCCGGCACCTGCATGCAGTGTCAGGATAGCATTATTGGCATCATATTCACCGCTGAGCAGCATACCTAATTCCAAATGCTCCAGCTCGCTGCGGCATTTTGCCAGCAGCTCATCCATTTCAGGAAGCAGGCTTTCATCATTTTCTTCGGCAGCCATCTCCTGCAAAGCTTCCAAATCATCAACACCTGCGCTTAATTTATGGAAACCGTCAACCTCTTCCTTTAAGCTGTTAACATCCTGCGCAGTTTTTTGTGCCTTTTCCGGATCATCCCAAAAAGTAGGATCACCCATTTTATGTTCTAATTCTGCAATACGATCTTCTTTGACAGCGATGTCAAAGAGATCCCCTCATTTCCTCTAATTTTGCTTGCAGATTTGTAATTTCAGGCTTATATTCTTCAATCAACAAAATTCCTCACAACCTTTCGTGTAGCAAATATTAGTTATTTACGGCCTCAGCCGTTTTGCCGAGTTCTTGCAAACAAGGCTAAGTAAGTCAGCAGCCAAGGCTGCTGACTTAAAAATTATTTCTTGGGTTCAGCTTTCAAATTACCCTCGTCACCCTCGGGAGTCGGGTTATTGGTGGAAGCATTTTCCAGCGGGTCTTCAACCTGCGGCTGGGTAATAACATTGACGCGGTAAATATAACGAACAACGTCTTCCTTGATAGCCTCCATCATGGCTTCAAACATATCGTAGGCTTCAAATTTGTACTCAACCAGCGGATCCTTCTGGCCATATGCACGTAGGCCAACGCCCTCACGCAGCATATCCATAGCATCCAGATGCTCCATCCAGTGGTTGTCTACAACCTTCAGCATAACCAGGTTTTCCAGCTCGCGCATCAGCTCAGGACCAATTGCGTCCTCACGTGCCTGGTAGTTGTCATCAGCAACCTTCTGCAGATATTCAGCCAGCTCTTCACGGCTGAGGTTTTGCAGATAATCTACGGTCAGCAGACCACGCGGAGCATAGAAATCCTCAGCGTAGTTAATCAGAGCCTGCAGATCCCAATCCTCAGAGTAAACCTCAGGCGGTGCGTACATGGTCATAGTACGTTCAACGGTTTCATCAACCATTTCCTTGATGGTATCCTTAAGATTTTCCTGATGCAGGATTTTATGACGCTGAGAGTAAATAACCTCACGCTGCTGATTCATAACATCGTCATATTCGAGAACGTGCTTACGAATGCTGAAGTTACGTGCTTCAACCTTCTTCTGCGCATTTTCAATGGACTTGGTAACAAGGCTGTGTTCAATCGGCTCATCGTCCTCCATGCCCAGCTTGTCCATAATGCCGGCAATATTATCACTGCCGAACAAACGCATCAGATCATCCTCCAGGCTCAGGAAGAACTTGGAAGAACCGGGGTCACCCTGACGGGCGCAACGGCCACGCAGCTGGTTATCGATACGACGGCTTTCATGACGCTCGGTACCGATGATATGCAGACCACCCAATTCAGGAACGCCTTCACCCAAGGTAATATCGGTACCACGGCCTGCCATGTTGGTAGCAATGGTTACAGCACCGTATTGGCCTGCATGAGAAATAATCTCAGCCTCTTTTTCATGGTACTTCGCATTCAGCACGTTATGCGGAATGTTGCGGCGTTTAAGCATAGCGCTCAGCTCTTCGGATTGAGCGATGGAAGTAGTACCAACCAGTACCGGACGGCCGGACTTATGGCATTCTTCAATCTCGTTGACTGCTGCCTTGTATTTGGCAATACGTGTTTTATAGATAACATCAGGATAGTCAATACGGATCATCGGCTTATTGGTAGGTACAACAACAACCGGCAGATTATAAATTTTCTGGAACTCCTGCTCCTCGGTCTTAGCGGTACCGGTCATGCCGGCGAGCTTTTTGTACATACGGAAGTAGTTCTGGAATGTAATAGTTGCCAGTGTCTGGCTTTCGCGTTCTACCTTTACGCCTTCCTTAGCTTCGATAGCCTGATGCAGGCCTTCGGAGAAACGACGGCCGAACATCAGACGGCCGGTAAATTCATCAACGATGATAACCTGACCATCCTTAACCACATAATCGCGGTCGCGGTGCATCAAAGCCTTAGCCTTCAGAGCGCACATAATCTGGTGAGAGTAGTCCACACCATGCTCATTGTCATACAGGTTGCCGATGCCCAGCATTTTTTCTGCCTTGGCAATACCCTTTTCGGTAGGTGCTACCTGTTTTTGTTTTTCATCAACAGTGTAATCCTCGCCCTCTTCCATGTTGGCAACAACACGGGCCAGAACCTGATACAGCTCGGTGGATTTTTCACCGGGGCCGGAGATAATCAGCGGGGTACGCGCTTCGTCAATCAGGATACTGTCGACCTCATCGACAATACAGTAATTCAGCTCACGCTGAACCATCTGATTTTCATCAACTACCATGTTATCACGCAGATAGTCAAAGCCGAATTCATTATTGGTGCCGTAAGTAATATCTGCAGCATAAGCAGCCTTACGATCTGGGAAGTCCATATCATGCACAATCAGACCTACAGACAGACCGAGGAACTTGTAAATACGGCCCATATCCTCGCTGTCACGGCGTGCCAGATAATCATTGACAGTTACAACATGCACGCCATTGCCGGTCAGTGCGTTCAGATATACAGGCGCAGTAGCTACCAGAGTTTTACCTTCGCCGGTACGCATCTCGGCAATTTTGCCGCGATGGAGCACTACGCCACCGATTAACTGCACATCAAAATGACGCATGCCGGTAACACGTCTGGAAGCTTCACGGACAACGGCAAATGCTTCCGGAAGAATATCGTCCAGAGTTTCGCCCTTTTGCAAACGTACTTTAAATTCGCTGGTCTTGGCTGCCAGATTGGCAGAGCTAAGACTTTCCATATCCTTTTCAAGACTATTAATCTTATCTACGATTACACGAATATTCTTGATTTCTTTTTCGTTGGGGTCACCAAAAATTTTCTTTAAAATGCCTTCGAGCAACACGATCACTCCTTAAAATTATGGTGTTTGAAAAGACTATACACCTAATTTTAAATTATAACAGAATCTCTCTTAAAAAGCAAAAAGCACAGGAGCAAATCCTGTGCTTTTTTGTGAAGTTTAGGTTAAAATATTCACTTATTTCAGTTCCGGGCTCAGCAAGCCGTATTTGCCATCCTTACGGCGGTAAACTACATTGGTAGCACCCAGATCGGGATCGTAGAATACGAAGAAATCGTGATTCAACAGATTCATTTGCAGGATTGCTTCTTCCGGAGTCATCGGATGCATGATGAAGCGTTTATTCTTAATGATTTCGAATTCGCCATCGTCAGCAGCTTCCGCAGCAGGTGCCGGAGCAGGAACAGCGGTATCAGCAAAGTTGCTGTATTTTCTCTTCATCAGACGAGTCTTATATTTGTGAATCTGACGTTCAATTTTCTCTACAACCAAATCAATAGATGAATACATATCTTTCGTGGTTTCCTGTGCTCTCAGCAAAATGCCGCTTGCAGGAACCGTAATTTCTACAATATGGTTACCTTTCTCAACCTTCAGTACTGCAGAAATGTCACCAACAGTCTTAAACTGCTTAGTAACCTTGGTAATTTTTTTCTCCACATACTCTTTCAGAGCCGGGGTCACATCAATGTTTCTGCCTTTTACGTTTACACTCATAATCAATGCCTCCTTTGGTATGTCGCCAAATTGCTTCGGTGCTACCATTTTTCTATCAAGGGCTCGGGCTTTATCCCTTTGCTTTTATATTTCGCTATAGGAACGAAAACTCCTGCTAAAGTTTGCAAAAATTATCTAATTTGCTTAGATTTGTTGCAATAGTGTTATATTGATTACAGCTTATAACCGATGTTAACATCCTCATCTTATAAAAGCGCAGCAACCATACTTTGCGACTCTTTTTAACCCAAGGAATTCATAAAAAGCAATATTTTTTTCACTTGCTTCTGTAAGGAGCTGCAGTTGATAGACATCGGCATACTTTTCCATAACCTTCCGCGTAAGCTGTGAACCAATGCCATGACGCTGAAATTCCGGCAGCACTATTAAATCCTGCAGAAAAACCACAGAAGCACCATCACCGACAGCACGGAGTATCCCCACAAGCTTTCCATCAGCATAAGCAGCTAAAACATAAAGTGAATTCTTATAAGCTTCTCTTAGCATTGCCGGATTATTGGTATAATTACTCCAGCCAACACTACTATATAACGCCATAATTTCGGCTTTATTGTAGGGCTTGTATTCTGCAAATCTAAGTACATCCATCAGTGCGTACCTTCCACAATTGTCAGTCCCGCAGCCTCCAAGCGCTCGCAAATTTCTTCAATAGTTTTGCAGGTAACAACCTGGCCATCCTGCGTGCGGTGCTTAACACAAACGCCAACATGCACAGCATCCGGCTTAAGGCCGATGATACGCTCCAGCTTTTCTTCAATGCCGGCCTGATGCTCAAAACGGCAGTCACCGCAGCCGTTGCAGCTCCAATAAGCCTCCAGCTCCAGCGGTTCCTCGCCATATCTGGCGAAGGCACCGCTTTTTGTATTAAAAGCACGCATGCAGGCTGCACCGGTACATACATTATTGGAACGCAGGCAACGTAAAATTACTATACGTTTCATTCATGCCTCCCAAAGTCCTTACTGATTTTGTTCTTAACCTCTCGGCAATCTTCAACAGTCAGACCGATTTTCAGCGCCACATCCTGCCAGGAATTCTTCGGCGTCTTCAAATCAATAACATCCTTAATATCCAGACCGGCCTTTTGTGCAAGCAGATAAGAACTGTTGATATGATGCATTGCGTAGCCCATATGCATATACTTCTTCGTTACCTTCTGCGGGATATCCATGCGTTCTGCCAGACGTCGTGCCTGATAATCCACGCAGCGGTCAAAATATACCTGCGGTGTCAAGCCAAGCACATACTTCATACGCTCCCAAGAATATTTATCGCGCAGGTCAATAATTTCCTGCAGTGTCTTTTTACTCATGTAGGCATGCAGGCAGATATCCTCCAAGCCTTCAAAGCCATACTTTTCATATAGCGGCAGCAGCTCTGCTTCATCAAAAAGATAATCAGCGTGGAAAATCTTTACAGCTCTTTCTGCTGTCATGTTGCGTGTATGCAAGCCGGCAAAGCCTGCGCCGCTACGCTGGCCGCGTCCTCTGAAGGCGAAAGGCTGGTCCTGTTTTTGTTCCTGCTGCAAGCCCAGCTTTTCCTTAACCTGCTGCCAATCACAGGTAACAGTGCGCATAGGCAATACCTGTGCCAAAGTTTTGCCGCTCTCCTTGGCCAGCTTGGCAGCCTGCTGAATATCGCCCAGCGGATAACCCTGTCGCAGATATTTCAGCGCCGTTTCTCTGTCTACCAGGCTGTCGGCAGGCAGATAGCTTGCCTGATACTCCATATATTTTTCGGCATACAGCTTAGGCGTCAGCCCTAGCTGCGCACGCACCCTGCCCCAGGTTGCAGGCTGACGCAGCTGCAGCACCTTTTCTACCGGCTCACCGGACAGATACGCATACAAGCAGGCTGTGTTCATATCGCCATAGCTATGGCCGATATTCAACAGTCGCAGCATATCAGAATAACGGTAGCCGTATGCGGACTGCAGTTTTTCCGCAGCCTCTGCATTGGAAAGCTGTGGCCAGCGCATACGCGGTGGCATCGGCGGATGCTTGCCGTCTTTGGGCGGCAGCAGCATCATTTTGCTTTTCTGCGGCGGTGCAGGCTGAGCAGCGAAGGCAGCAGAAACTGCGACGGTGCCGACAAAGAACATTGTCATGAACGCCGGAATCAATAATAGCTTTTTCATTTTTTACTCTCCTTGAACAAAAAAATATTATAGTGCAGATGGCGACTTATCCGCCGCCGTTCTATTCAAACCTTATTTTCACGCTAGGCGGCGCAGAAGGTGGCATATGTGGTTAAAGCTCGACGACGGCGTACTAGAAGTACGTCGAGGAGCGGTGAAGCCGCAGATGGCGCCTTATTCGCCGCCGTCCTACATCCAATGTTGTGGCAGATACACAATATTTATACGTCCCGTAGACTTTTCCTCATCCACTCTGCAGCGCACCTCATACATATCATAAATAAACTTTTCCGTCAGCAGCTCACGCGGAGTTCCCATGCCCACAATCTGTCCGTCCTTAATTGCTACTAAACGGTCGCAATACATGGCTGCGATATTCAGATCATGCACTGCTGCCACAACAGTCAAATCAAGTGATTTTACAATATCCATAATCTGCAGCTGGTACTTGATATCCAGATGGTTCGTCGGTTCATCCAGCACCAGGCATTCCGTCTGCTGCGTCAGTGCCCGCGCCAAAATTACACGCTGCTGTTCGCCACCGCTCAAGGTAGCAAAACTGCGTTCTTCGAAGTCCGCCAGACCTACAGTCGCCAACGCTTCGCGTGCTATACGATAATCGTTGAGATTATCACGCTCCAGCATTTTCTTGTGCGGAGAACGTCCCATCAGCACAACCTCCAACACCGAAAAATCAAAGCTGTAAACATTATGCTGTGCTACTACCGCCAGCTGCAGCGCCGATTCACGGTAGGAAAGCTCGTCCAACGGCGTTCCGTTAAAGGTAATTTTACCGTCTGTAGGCTTCTGCACACGGTAAACGCATTTCAGAAAGGTACTTTTACCGCTGCCGTTAGGCCCGATAATGCCCACAAATTCCTTATTATGCAGGCTGAAATCTATTCCCTTAAGAATTTCCTTTGGTCCGAAGGCCATTTTTACTGCTTCTGCTAAAATCTCCATTATCAGTTACCTCCAAAGCCATAGGTTTTCTTAATCATCAGGTAAACGAAGCAGGGCGCGCCGATAAGTGAAATCAAAATACCAATCGGCAGCTCCGTGCGCGGAATAATTACACGGCACAGACCATCCGCAATTACCAAAAATACTGCACCGGTCAAAGCGGAAACAGGTATCAGTTTTTTATGGTCGGTGCCTACCAGCATACGGATAACGTGCGGTACTACCAAGCCGACAAAGCCTACCATACCTGCAGCGTATACTACAAAGCCTACGATAAGAGAGCTTACAAGCAGATAAATCTGTCTGTAAATATGTAAATCAGTTCCCAAAGTCAACGCAGATTCATCACCTAAAAGCATCAGGTTAAGCATACGGCTCTGCGTCCAGAAGAACATTACTGCCAACACTACGATTGGCCCGATGACTGCCAGTGTTTCCCACTTAGCACCGGCAAAGCTGCCCATCATCCAGTAAGCTATGGTCTGCATGCCTTCCTTATTATTGGCAAAGTAAACGATAAAGCTGGAAAAAGCACCGCAGACTGCACTCAGCGCCATGCCTGCCAAAAGCAGCTTCACGGAATTGCTGCGCCCGCCCAGGTTAGAGATAAACAGTACGCCCAACGACATGGCGAAGGCACCGATAAAGGCTGCAATGCCGACAAAGTTTTCACCCAGCGCCACGCCGATGCCCAGCAGAATTGCTGCCGTCGCACCCAGCGAAGCACCGGAGGAAATACCCAGGATATATGGGTCCGCCAAGGGGTTCTTTACTACAGCCTGCATGATAACGCCGCAGACAGAAAGACCCATACCGACTAAGGCAGCCAGTACCAGACGCGGCAGGCGCAGCAGCCAGACAATATCATGCACCGGTCCGCGGTCAACGCCTTCGATTGGCTGTCCGCTAAACAGCTGCTCTACAACAGTATTATAAATATTTACCAACGGCAGCTTAACTGTACCAATGGACAACGCCCAAAACAAGGCAATTACCAGCAAAGCAAGCAATCCCAGGCAGATGAACAGGTACCCCTGCTTCTTCAAAAAATCAACCATCATCATTTCTCCTTATACAAATCCGGGTACATTCCGGCCGCAATAATTTTTATGCCATCATAGGTACGCACGCCTGAGCTGTAAATAGCATACAGCGGCAAGGCTACAACACGTCCTTCCTTCACGCAGCGCAAATTTTTCAGCGCCTTGTGCTTGTTAACGCGGTCCAGTACATCCTGCTCGTGTCCGTAGTTAAATTCCGTTACCACCACAAAAATAACATCCGGGTCAAGCTCTACAACCTGCTCCAGACCAATAGCACGCTGCTTTTCTGCCAGCAGTTCACCGTGCAGCTCTTTGACAATATTGCCGGCCAAAGATTTTTCGCCATACACCGTCGGCTCCTTGCCCATAAACTCCAGCACCAGAGCACGCGGACGCTTTTGGTAGCCTGCAGTCTGACTGATGGCAAAATTAACCTCCTGCTGCATTTGCCCTACAAGCTGCTGCGCCCTTTCATTTTTATCAAAGATTTTACCTAAATCAAGAATATCCTTATATTCATTTTGCAGAGTACGCGGTTTTCCGTCACCTATAGACGAGCGTGCGATAAAGGTATTAACTCCGCGCTTATGCCAAAAATCGGTTGTACGCAACACCTTGGGACCAAAGGTAGAATGCCAGCCGACAAGCAAATCAGGCTTCAGCATCATGGTTGTTTCCAGGTCTAAAAGCTGTAGTCCGGTATAAGGTATTTTGCTGTACTGCTCCTGATATTCCTTGCGGAAAAACTTTTTGTCCGGCACGCCGTTGCCGGCAATAATGCGGTAACCCACACCCAAAGCCAGCAGTGTTTCAATGCTGTTCTGCCAGACTGCCACTACTCGCTCTGGCGGCTTTGTATATGTAATCTTCTCAGGCTCGCCCTGAGTATTGTAATTTTCGATCGTTACCGGATAGTGCGCAGGGTTATAGGCATATTCTGCCGGTTGGTTAAAGCGCAATAGCGCTTCCGGATTTTCTTTTACCGGCAAGGTAAGGATGTTGCGCTCACAGCCTGTGAGCAAAATAGCAAAGCCAAAAATTATAATAAATAAAAGCTTTTTCATAACTCCCCCTATCATTTTTCTTTTCCAATAACATTTTTAAAAAAATCCCGGATCAGGATATAAATCAGGATATAATCCATGAGCTATTATTTTTATACCATCCATAGTCCTGACTCCAGGCGTATAAATAGCATTCAACGGTAACGCAACTATACGCTTGTTCTTAGTACAAGTCAAATGCTGAAATTCTCTTCTTGCGTACACCTCTTGCATAATAGTATCTTTATCTTTATATCTCGTTTCTCCGATTAAATAAAAAATCACATCAGGATCATATTCGATTATTTGCTCCGCACTTATTGACTTTTGATCAGCTGCCAATAATTCACCATTTAGTCTTTTTACTAAATCTCCGGCCAACGAGTTTTCTCCGTAAATTCCTAACTGTTTACCCATACCGGCAAGTATTAAGGCACGGGGACGTTTTTTCAATTTGCGAGTATTGTTTACAACATCATTAATTTCTTTTTTCATTGCATTAACAATCTCTTCAGCCTTCTCCGATTTATCAAAAACCTTCCCTAAATTTAAAATATCATTAAATTCATTTTCTAATATCTGACCATTAGGTAACCAAGCAGATGATACAGCAATATATGTCCCTGTTCCTCTTTTATGCCAAAAATCTGTGCTTCGTAAATATTTAGAAGTAAAAGTAGAATACCAGCCTATTATCATATCAGGCTGTAGCATCAAGATAGTTTCCTGATCTAAATTTTCTATGCCTTTTATGGGAATATTTTCATACTGAGTTCTGTACTCTTTCTTGATGTATTGAGGGCTGAATACTCCCATTCCGGCAACAATTCTGTCGCCAACACCAAGCGCAATTGCTGTTTCAATAGAATTTTGCCAAACACAGACTATTCTTTGCGGAGGTTTTGAAAAAGACTGCTTTTCAAATGTTCTGCCTGTTTTCAGGTTTTCAATGCTCGTCGGATAATGTGCAGCATCATATGAATACTGTATAGGTTTATCAAAACGTTTTAATGCTTCAGGATTTTCCTGCACAGGTAATTTAAAGTAACTACTCGTACAACCGCTAAGCAGTAACGAAATAATCACGCTTAATCCTATCCATAACTTTTGCATAATATCACCATTAATACTTAAGAATATGGCAAAGCACTACTGCGCAAGCAGTAGTGCTTCACCTAAAAATAGATAGAGTATGATGTATCAGCTAAAAGTTAGAAGCTATATTTTGCACCAATCATCCAGCAACGGCCTGGCATTGCTGCTGCACCGCGACCATATCTGCTATTATAAGAAGTTTCATAAGCTTCGTTGGTCAGGTTAGATACTAAACCATAAACAGTCCAGTCTTTATTAATCTTATAGTTAATGTTAAAATCAAGAACTAAGAACTGCTTATCCGTGAAGAATGCTTCATCAGCACCAGTATAATAGTTAGCCAGTAAACCAGTATACAAATCACGGTTTTCATAAGAAATATTCATGGAATAATGGTTAGCAGGACGCAAACGATTAATAGCAACGTTAGGATCATTACCAGCCAACATTAAATAGTTAGGTGCTAATACCCAACCATTTTTTGCTTTCCATTCATTATTCATATGAGAATAAGCAAAGTTTGCAGATAAATGCTCATCAAAAGTATGGTCAATAGTCAAATTGAAGGCTTTCTTATCCTCTTTTGCATTCAAAGCATATGATTTTGTATCACCTGTATTCAAATCAACAACGCCTAAAGTTGCAATAGCGTTAGACATACGGGTAATATCGTAGTTTACACCAACAGTAGTTTTATCGCTCAAATCCTTGCGAGCGCCAATAGTCCATGCATCGCCTTTTTCATCCTCAAGGTTACCACTGGTAATTTGGTCAGTGCTGGTGTAGTCGCCACGACGCAGAGGACGGAAAATCTTTACCCAGGATGCATAAACACTGGCAGTGTCATCAAACATATACTGTGTTTGTAATGCCGGAGTCAGCAGATGAGTACTGCCCTTGCCTTCTGCACTGCCTGTGCCAGAACCGGTAAATGAGCTATAATGAGCATATCGCAGAGACGGAGTCAAATCCCATTTATCGCTTACATGGATTTTATCCTGCATATAAGCGGTAGTAGTTTTACGTTCTACAGAAGAAGTTTTTAACGTACCATCGTTTTGCCATCTTTTTGATAAATTCTTCGCTTTATCATAAGAAACACTAGCAATTACATCATTAATACCAAAGGTCTTCGCATACTGGAACTGAATACCACGATTGTTTTCTTCACGCCAACTGGTAGGTTCAGTTGCACCGCCACCAACCTTATTGATGAACTCCTTCATGGCCTCCTTATTCCCCGGGAATGGTACAAGATAATCAGCAATAAATTTATCTAACTGCTCTTGTGTTGCACCATTTGGAAACAATTCCATATACTTATTGGTCAGTTGCATACTAGACGAGCTTGTGGTAGTTCCATCCGGGTTAATACCCCAAACATACTTGTCTCTTGCACTATATTTATGCTTTTGATCATAAATACGTACATAGCTTTCCATGCCATTTTCTTTATCAAAGGTATACTGAATGTCCCAATCCTGATTTTTAAATTTGCTGAATGCACCAAAAGCACCATCTACAGCAAACATATTACGATACTTTTCAGGCTCATCAAAGCTCCAGCCTGCACCATATGTATACATAGGATTGCCTTTATCATCATATTTTTGATTGCCTTCTTTATCAAGAACTGGTACTCCTTCAATTTTATACAAACCATTAGCTAAAGCTGCATCGTTCCATTTTTGACCTACAACCTGTCTGAAAACAGTTGCATTCCAATCCTTGGTATTCATATACTTCATTGCAGGAACAGTCAGAGGATAACCATCTTTACCTTCTTTGAAGTTATACCAGATTTTTAAATTCTGTTTATCATTAAAGTCTTTATCAACACGGATATTGGCACCATCCTCTTTCCATCTGGAACCAAACAACTCACCAGTTGCACCTGTAATACCATCTTTATATTTTGTATCCTGAGACATATCGCGGTTAGCCGATACAAAATAATGCCAAGAATTATCACTGCCGGCACTACCGGAATAGTTCAAAGAATATTTATGTTTATGCCAAGAACCAGTAGATACGTCGATACTGCCCTTGCCTTCTGTGCCACCTTTACGAGTGATAATATTGATTACACCGCCAGTTGCATCACTGCCATATTGAGCAGCGCCAGGACCTTTGATAACTTCAATCTTATCAACGTTTTCCATGTTGACGATTTGGTCAATATTAGTACCGGTTGCCTTAGAACCAGATTTGCTATTGGAACCAAATTTTTCACTTACAAGGTTATCTACACGACGGCCGTCAACCAAAAATACAACACGCGTATCGCCATTGATGGAAACACCATTTTGGCTAGGCAGCCAACCATATTCACCATTACCACGATAGCCGGGATTTTGGAAATATACGCCAGGAATACGTTTAATAGCCTCAGTAACATCTGTATAATGACGTTTTTCAATTTCCTGACGAGTGATAACCTTTACGTCACCGCCGGTACGATAGTAGGACTGCTCAGTAATGGTATCGCCGAACTTATTTTTAACTGCGTCAGCCTCTACTACCATTGTATCCAGGGTATAATCGTCCAGGTTTTCGTCATATGCCGCACTTGCGCTTGCGCACAGGCCCATTACCATCATCATAGCAGCTGCAGCTGTATATCTTCTCTTCATGTTACTCATACACTTCTTTCTGTAAAATTTGAGTTTCTTACAAACTCAACGCCTAATACTCATCAAAAACATTATCAGAACCGCGCACCGTTAATATACGTAAACGTATAGGTCTGCGCCGTTACCCAGTTGCCAACGCTTTCGTCAGCAAATTTGCCAAAATTAAGATTCAGGTCGCGTGAACCTCTGGCAGGAATCTTGCACAGCGGAAACTTTACCGGTCTGCCGGTAAACTGCTTCTGCTCGCCATTTTTATCTGTGTAGGTCACACGCATAATAAAGTCATTCAGCTTGGTGATAGTCAAATCACTGCGCTTGTTGACAAAGGTACCTGTTACACACAGTTCGCCGCCGTTGACCCATACCTTGGATGTTGTCCAGTCCAAAATCATTTTGTCGCTTGATATCTCAGAAGCACCGGCAAGTGCTGGGCACATCAGCGCCAAAATTAAGGTCAGCAGCATAAATATCCTTTTCATAGCTCCTCCTTTCTCTCGTAATTCTTGAGCATACTGGGAAAAAATTTATTTTCATAAAAGCATCTGACCAAGCTATCCTTGTTCCGCTTGTCAGATGTTAATATGCAAGAATAATAAATATACTTCATACAAATATTGCAGTCAAAATAAAAGCGTCTTGCCGTACTGTGACAGCAAGACGCACTTATCCCTAGGAAAGCGCAATCCTGTACATCGCAGGTTGTTTGAAAGGCCCTATATCAGGCAGTTCTTCTGGCTCTGCTTCACTGCCAGCCTTGTCTTCCCGGTTTCCCAGTGACTATATAAGGCCAGCTCCACATTACAGCTGCGGGACAGCACAGGTTTTGCACCTGTTTACCTATTAAGTATAAATACACCTGATACGCTTTTATTCTCTTTTTCTCTCGTTAGGTTCTTAAATTTTATAGCAATATATCATGCAGTATTTGCAGTTCCTCAAAGAAAAAAATACTTACATGAGAAACTCTCCAAATTGTTAATTATGTATATTGGCTTTTTTCTTATTTTACAATAACTTTAATTACATAATTAGTCACTGCTAGAATTATAGCACGTTGTTCCCCCCCGTCAAGCAAAAGTACATCGAGTACTTTTGGCTTGCAGGTGCCTACGGCACCTGATAAATAAAAAAAGACTCCATTCTCTTACAATGAAGTCCTTAATGATTAAAGCATTATTATATTGTGATTACACGTCAACTAACCTACAACTATATTCTTGGTCTGACGTAATATAGCTCGCCAGCTATCATACAGCTATAAAAATTTTTTATATATTTAATTTTCCAGCATCAAAAAACGCTGCAAAGCCTGCTCCACAATTTTATTTAAGGAAATATTGTTCTGTAATGCGCAAATCGCCGCCTGCCTTACGGCCGACGGCGCTTGCTTCTTTCCCTTATTTTTAGTTCTTTCCCTTATTTTTCCAAAAAATCTTTCCCTTATTTTGGATGTTATCAAAGCCGGCTTATCTGTTTTTCTGGCGCCGGCCCTTAGCAAAATAATATATACAGGGGCGATTTTCTAATATATTTTCTCTTTACCCCGTACTGCCAACTGTTTACTAACCACTAAACACTATTCACTGATAACTATTAATCACTAATCACTTCTCCGCGCGGTTGATAGCGCAGATGATGCCACGCAGCGCTGCCACGTTGATGTTGGAGTGAATGCCTACACCAAAGATATGGCCATTGTTTTTCTGCTTCAGCTCAATGTAGCAAATACCCTTCGCATCAGAACCCTTGGAAATTGCATGCTCATGATAGTTGACGAATTCGTAGCCATTAATTCCGACACCGTTGAGTGCCTGGAAGAAGGCATCGATAGGACCGTTACCTACACCAACTACACTCTTTTTTTCGCCAGCAACCGAAATTTCACCTTCAAAACGGCTGTGGATGCTGCCGTCAGCTTCATTAAGCTCGGTGAAACGATGACGCAGCAGCTGATATTTGCCGGCAAAGTCGATGTATTCCTTGCGGAAGAGCTGCACAATCTGCTCGCTGGAAAGCTCGTCGCCGTATTCGTCAGCAGCAGCCTTCACGATATTGCCAAATTCAGGATGCATTTCCTTAGGCAGATTGTAGCCGACGGTATGCTGCAGCACGAAGGCAGCGCCGCCCTTACCGGACTGGCTGTTAATGCGGATAACAGGCTCGTATTCACGATGGATATCCGCCGGGTTAATCGGCAGATACGGTACCTCCCAATATTCTGTACAGCTGTTTTTCATGTATTCATAACCCTTGCGGATAGCATCCTGATGCGAACCGCTGAAGGCGGTGAAGGCCAGCTCACCGGCGTACGGCTGACGCTCAGGCACATGCATTTTTGTGCATTCCTCATAAACCTTTTTGATGTCAAGAATATGCGAGAAATCCAGCTCGGGATCAACATTTTGCGTAAACATGTTGAGGGCTACAGTTACGATATCCAGGTTACCGGTACGCTCGCCGTTACCGAACAGCGTACCTTCGATACGGTCCGCACCGGCCAAAAGTGCCAGCTCGGCGCAGGCAACACCGGTACCGCGGTCATTGTGCGGATGCACGCTGACAATTGCTGCTTCACGGTTTTTAATATGACGGCAGAAGTATTCAATCTGATCGGCATAGGTGTTCGGCGTACACATTTCAACAGTAGAGGGCAGGTTGAGGATAATCGGGTTTTCTTTTGTCGAGCCCATTTCCTGCATTACAGCCTCGCAAATTGCCACAGAGAAATCTATTTCCGTACCGGAAAAGCTTTCCGGAGAATATTCATAGCGGATATTCATACCGCTGCGGGCAACCTCTTCTTCCGTCAGCTGGCGGATAAGGCGCGCGCCCTGTACAGCAATATCGGTAATACCGTCCATATCCTTGCCAAAAACAATTTTACGCTGCAGTGTTGATGTGGAGTTGTAAAAGTGGATGATAACATTCTTAGCACCGCGTACTGCCTCAAAGGTTTTGCGGATAAGCTCTTCACGCGCCTGCACCAGAACCTGTACGGTTACGTCATCAGGAATATGTCCGCCTTCAATCAGGGTACGCAGAATTTCGTACTCTGTTTCCGAGGCGGAAGGAAAGCCAACCTCGATTTCCTTAAAGCCGCAATCTACCAAAGTGTGGAAAAAGCGAATTTTTTCCGGAATACCCATCGGTGTTACCAATGCCTGGTTGCCGTCGCGCAAATCAACACTGCACCATACAGGTGCTTTAGTAATCGTTTTATCAGGCCATTGACGGTCGGTAATTTTTATTTGTTCAAACGGAATATATTTTTTCTCCTGCTGCATGATTAATTTCCCCCTAGCTTTTCTTAGCGATTATAAACAAAAATCCCCGTCCCTAACCTGTGTTTTTTATAACACAATTAGGGGCGGGGAACAATTCCACGCTGTACCACCCTATTTCAACAGCACTTCAGCAATGCTGTCCTCTCAGCCTCCAACAAGGCCTTTGCCTGTAACGTGACCACACGTCCTTCCCTACATATCGGAAAGGCAACTCCGGGATCAGTATGCATATAACCATTGACATCGCTTTACACCAGCCAGCGACTCTCTTAGCCCATCCGGTCATATCTTCTTCCCTTCACCGTTTTTTTAGGGACGATATTTGATTCGTTGAATGCTATTATACGCATTCCGCTTTTAATTGTCAACACTATTTCTAAAATTAATTTTTTAACAACAATATTGTAAACAATGTAACAGCGTTTAGTGTGCTTCTATCCATAAGAACTTATCCACAGCTTATGTGTTTTACCCACAGATTATCAACAGAGTTATCAACAACTGTGCATAACTTTACCTGCTGCTGATAAGCTTACGAAGTAAATCAACAACAATGATTGAAGTGCCAAACAGGATAACAACGCCCCATTCATGCGCATTCAGTGGTGTTGTACGCAGTACGCGCCCACCAACAAAGGTTAGCAGCACCTGAATTGCAACAATCAGCGCCATTACCTGTAAGAAGCCCTTGTTCAGGCTGATATTCTTTAACAGGTTCAAACCGTCAGTACGCACATTAAAGCCATTGGCTACTGCCATAAAAATGTAGGCGCAGAAGAAGCCCGTGTAGGTATAGATATGGTTATCAGCATCACGGAACAGATGGTCGACCCACGCGCTCTTGTAAAAGGAAATACCGACAATAGTCATATACAGGCCGCTGATAATAACGCTCGTAAGCATCTTTTTGCTGACAAGCGGCGCACTGCGGCGTTTCGGCGCCTCGCGCAGATACTGCGCCAGTGCCGGTTCACCACCGAAGGCGAGCGCAGCTAGGGTATCCATTACCAGATTAATCCACAGAATCTGCGTAATCGTCAACGGCTCATCGATATTGATAAAGGGAGCAATAAAGTTAATAGCCACAGCTGAGAAGTTAATCGTCAGCTGGAAAACAATAAATTTGCAGATAGAATTGTAAATCGTTCTTCCGTACAAAATCGCCTGTTTGATGCTCAGGAAGTTATCGTCCATGATAACGATATCGCCTGCTTCCTTGGCTACCTCTGTACCGCTGCCCATAGCAAAGCCTACATCAGCCTTTTTCAGTGCCGGAGAATCGTTTACGCCATCACCGGTCATACCGGTTACAAGATTCAAATCCTGCGCCAAACGCACCAAACGCGATTTATCCATCGGCAGAGCACGTGCCACTACACGCAGATGCGTCAGCTTAGCTTTGACCTCATCATCGCTCATCTGTGCCAGCTCGTCGGAGGTCCAGACTACATCCTCCGCACTTTGCAGCAGGCCTGCATCCTTAGCAATGGCAACCGCTGTTTCTTTACGGTCACCGGTAATCATTACTACCTGCACACCGGCCTGCTGTACAGCCTTAATAGCCTCCACTGCTTCCGGACGCACGTCGTCACGGATGGCAACAACACCGGCAAGCGTCAGTCCTTTATCCGGCAGGTTATCAGCAGGTACTCCCTCATACGTACACAAGGCCAGCATTCTTATCGCCTGTCCTGCAAGCTCCAGCATTCTGTTATCCAGAGCTGCTTTCATCTCATCAGTCAACGGCAAACGGTAGCCATCTTTTGACCAATACCAATCGGTAGCCTGCAGCAGCTTTTCCGGTGCGCCCTTAATGAGGCAATATGCTGCGCCGCCATCAGCGGGAGCAACCTGCGCCCAGGAATATTTATTGGCGCTGTTGAACGGAATAAAGCGTTGGCGCTGCGGCAGCTGCGGTAAACGATAAGCACCGACATAATTATTTAATGCTGCTTCTGTCATATTACCGCCGACAATCTTGCCGTCGGTAACAGTAGATGATGTATTGATCAGAACCTGCTGACAAGTCAGCTCCTTAAGACGTGCAGGCAATGATGTAAAATCAGTAATTTCCTGTAAATCGCCGGTTAAGAAGCGTACTACCTCCAGCTGTCCTTTAGTAATCGTGCCTGTCTTATCGGTAAACAGCAGGTTTAAGCTGCCTGCAGTTTCAATGCCGACAAGCTTACGCACCAATACATGGTCATGCAGCATTTTGCGCATATTGAGCGAAGAAACTATCGCAATCATCAGCGGCAGGCCTTCCGGTACCGCCATAACAATAATAATAATCGCCAAGATTACAGCCTGCACCAAATCGGCAATTACTGTTGTCATATCGGCAAAATAAGCTGCAAAGCTTCCTGCCAGATATATCTTATGCAGTATTACCGCAACGGCTATCAGTACACCGCCGGCATAACCGAATTTACTTATCTGCTCTGCCAGTCCTTTCAGTTTAAGCTTCAGCGGACTTTCACGTTCTTCATCCTTCAGCTCCTGCGTCAGCTGGCCGTAAACGGAATTATCACCGATCTTCACAGCCTGCATCACAGCGGTGCCTTCTACCACAACGCTGCTACGGAACAGCTTATGTTCATCCAGAAAATCAATTTTACCGTCATCCCATTGGAACTCAGCAGGTGCAACAGTTTTTTTAGCTTCCTCACTTTCACCGTTCAACGCTGCCTGATCCAGCTTCAGGGTTCCTTCCAGCAAAATACCGTCTGCCGGTATTTTATCGCCGGCCTCTAAAATAATTGCATCACCGACTACAACATCATCAATAGCAATTTCATGTGGCTCGCCGTCACGCCATACCTTGCAGCGGATACGGCTGGCCTCCTCCTGCAGCTTTTGAAAGGCATTCTCATTGCTGTATTCGGACCAGGTAGAAACAAAGGTTGCCAAAATAATTGCCAGAAAAATACCTATTGTTTCAATCCAATCGCCATGACCAAGATACACGAAAAAAGCATTTACCAGCAACGCTACTACCAGTATGCGGATAATAGGATCCTGAAAATTACCCAGCAGCTTGCTCCAAAATGTTTCCCGCGGCGGCTGCGTCAACGTATTATCACCGTACTTGCGCCGTGACTCTTCAATCTGCTCCTTGCTTAAGCCATATTTACTCATTTTCTTCCTCCTTTGACTTTACGTCTGCTACTTGTCGAAAATTGCGGTAAATCGTGCAAGTACACTCTTCACCTTATATTATATATTAAAAAAGGGCGAGACAATGCTGTAAAATAAAAATATTTTACAACAAAGTCTCGCCACTTAATTACAAAGCCGGATTCTTCCGAATCGTACTGACGGCAGTGTAAACACCAGCCCTAAAGCTTGTGCCGGCTACTCCCCTTATTTAAGAAAGTACCATATTTTTTTATTCAGCTTATTCAGCCCAAACAGCTTTCATCAGCTTAGGATATTCAGAGTTGAGGTGGTCAACAATAACATCGATTACTGCATGAATCATTTGCGGTACGAATTGATCATCGGTAGAAGGAATGCAGCTTTCAATGATGATGTTGCCTGCTTCATCAGCATAATATTTGAATACCTTGTAGTTTTCGTTCAGAGCGTTCAAGTGTTCCAGAACTGCAGCTTTATTAGCTTCTTTAACCAAGCCTGCGCCTACGCGAACCTGCAGCATTACATAAATGCTGTCATCAATTACTAACATGGTCGGCAGATTTTGACCTTGGATGCCGATAGCGGAACGGAAAACAACAGGATGCATGAAGGATTCTTCCGGAACCTCGTCTGCTTTCGGAACTTCGAAAACATCGCTCCAGTTAATTTTATTTTCCTCAAGGAACTTTTGATACACTTCAGCTTTCTTATTCATCATAAGACCTCGCTTTCATCGTTATAATACTATTATACACTATTATCACTATGTGCGTACTTTTTTTATTAGTAAATATGTTTTCTTTACATAAAATTCACAGCTTATTCGGCCTTTAATTTGAGCGCAAAATCATAACCATACTTTTCCGCAGCCTCAATTTCAGCCTGCTGCGGTGTCCACTTGCAATTAAATCCGGGTTCTACTGCATCAAAGCAGCTTTTTGCGAGAAGCTCTTCCATATCCTTCTGTGCACCACCTGCCCAACCAAAGGTACCGAAGGCTGCAGCCTTTTTACCTTTAGCGCCAAGGCCTTTAAGATAAATCAGCAAAGAGCCCATATTCGGCAGCATGCTGCAATTGAGCGTTGAAGATCCTGCCAAAAAACCGGAGGCGGTAAAAAGCTCTGCTGCTACCGTACTGTTGGGTGTAGCACCCATTTTAAATACTTTAACAACAATGCCGGCATTAGCTGCACCGCGCGCAATCGCCCGCGCCAGCTTTTCCGTACCGCCCCACATGCTGTCATAAGCAATAACAAGGCTGCCGTCCTGTACGCCGCTGCCCCATTCGCTGTAGCAGCGCAGGATATCGGCAATATGCTCGGTCCAGATAACGCCATGGGAAGGCGCAATCATTTTAATATCAAGACCGCCAAGCTTTTTCAGCGCATTGCCAATCAGCTTTGCATAAGGCCAGAGAATATTGGCAAAGTATTTTTTTGCTTCGTAGAATAACTCGTCCTGATTTACTTCAGAATCAAAGCGCTTGCTGGTAGCGTAATGCTGACCAAAGGCATCATTGGAAAAAAGAATTTTATCATGCTCACTATAGGTAGCCATACTGTCAGGCCAATGGAGCATTGCCATAGAAGCGAAGGTCAAGGTGCGCTTGCCGATATTTAAGGTTGCTCCGTCCTTAACAACCTCAAAAGCAAAAATATCTCCGTAATGCTGAATAGCCTCGTTTTTGCCTTGCATCGTAATATAGAACTTTGCTTTGGGGCAAGCCTTGGCTAACACAGGCATAGCAGCGGAATGGTCAGGCTCAACATGGTTGATGACAATATAGTCAATGGACTCCAACGGTGTTACCTTGCTTATATTGGCAAGCAGCTCTTCGGTAAAAGGCGCTTTAACCGTATCAATCAAGGTGATCTTTTCATCCATAATCAGATAAGAGTTATAGGTTGCACCTCTCTCTGTTTTGTAGCCGTGAAAATCACGCACAGCCCAATCCTGAACACCAACGTCATAAATGTTTTCTGCAATTTGTAATGGGAACATAAGAAAACCTCCTTACAATTTTTCAAGAGTAACCTGACGAGTTGATTTATTTAAGCGTAAAACAAGCTCGTGATATTTATTCAGCGTACTACGATGACCGACACTTACAACAGTAGTCTGCTGTAAACGCTCCTGTAGCAGGCTGTACATAGTTGCCTCAGTATCTTCATCCAAAGCAGAGGTTGCTTCATCCAGGAAAAGCCACTGTGGCTGCTGGATATGAGCACGTACAAAGGCCAAACGCTGCTGCTCACCGACTGAAAGCACATGGCTCCAATCAGCTTCCAAATCAAGCTTATCCTTAAGATAACCAATCTGGCACAAATCCATCAGATAAATCAATTCAGTATCATCTATAGGTTTATTTCCCGGGTAATTAAGTGCAGCACGCAGAGTGCCTAAAGGCAGATAAGACTTCTGCGGAATAAACATCAGCTTATCACGCTCCGGCAAAAAGATTTTGCCGTCGACGAATGGCCAGATACCGGAGATAGCACGCAGCAAGGTACTTTTACCGCTGCCGCTGACACCCTTAATCAAAACATTATGCCCCGGATGCAGTGTAAAGCTGATATTTTCCAGGAGTGGCTTTCCGTCCGGCAAATTAATCTGCATATTGTCGACCTCAACAACATCGGCAGCAGCAAAGCGTTCCACATGAAAGCGTTCCGCCTGCTGATAAACATCATGCATATGATGGCCGAAGCAAGTTAAACGCATTACAACAGCCTGCCATTGAGCGATGCTGCTGTACATATCGACAAAATACGAAAGCGAATCCTGCACGCGGCCAAAGGCACTGGCAACCTGCATCAGTCCGCCAAGTGTTACTTCTTTCGTAAGATAACGGTTCATGGCTACAACAAAAGGAAAAATTATAGCGATTTGCGAATAACCGGAATTTAAAAAGACAAGCTGCTTCTGTTTATTAACCAGCTTCCAGAAGTTATCCAAAAGCATTTTAAAGCGTTGTTTGAATACACTGCCTTCCTGTGCTTCACCACGGTAGAAGGCAACGCTTTCCGCACTTTCACGCAGGCGAATCATACTGAAACGGAAATCTGCTTCATATTTCTGTTGGATGAAATTGATTTTTACCAGCTTACGACCGACAATGTGGGTAATATAGGTACCGATTACAGAATAAAGCAACGATGCCCACAGCATGTAGCCGTTAATCGTCCACGTTTTACCCATAAAGGTAAAGCTAAGACTGCCGGAAAGATTGTATAAAATGACAACAAAGGATGCAAACGTACAAAATGCCTTGAGGATACCTATGCCAAAGCTTAAAGTCATTTCGACAAACTGACGCACATCCTCACTGATACGTTGGTCAGGGTTATCAGTATCCTTACCGAACATCTGCAAATTATAATAGGTTTTGTTTTGCAGCCAGATGTCAATAAAGCGTGTCGTCAGCCAGCGACGCCAATTTAAAATAAGCGTCTGCTGTAAATAATATGAGTATACTGCCAATAAGATATAAATGGCAGCTAGCCACGAAAAATGAATAAGCTCGTCAAAAATCTTCTTTGCATCATAGTTTTGTAATGCACTGTAAAAGCTGTTGTTCCACTGGTTAAGCAGAACAAGCATATAAACCACGCCGAGTGTCAGCGCTATAATACAGCCTAATAAAAAGAAAGCCTTTTTCTTCTCTTCTGATTGCCAATAGCTTTTCGTAAGATACCAGACATCCCTAAAAAACTGTCTGGTTAAATTAAAACGTTGCATATACTCAAGACTCCTCTTGTATAGAAATGCTATTCAATTCTTGAACAGTTCCTTTTTATTATACTATAAATATTAGTCTTAGAGTATCGCCAGCAATAAAATTTACATTTTAGATACAAAAAAGAGCTCACACTAATGTGTGAGCTCTTGAAGTTAGCTAATGATTATTTGCCAACAGGACCAATCATAGCCAGCATGGTACCTGCAGCAACTGCAGTACCGATAACGCCTGCTACGTTAGGACCCATAGCATGCATCAGCAGGAAGTTGGACGGATTTGCTTTTTGGCCAACAACTTGAGATACACGAGCAGCCATAGGAACTGCGGAAACGCCAGCGGAACCAATCAACGGGTTGGTCTTGCCACCGTCTACAATGCACATCAGCTTACCGAAGATAACGCCGGCAGCAGTACCACCGATGAAAGCAACCAGACCAAGGATGATGATCAGGATGGTCTGATAGTTCAGGAATGCATCAGCACTCATGGTCAGACCGGTACCGGTAGCCAGCATAATGGTTACGGTGTTCATCAGAGCGTTTTGTGCGGTGTCGGACAGACGATCCAGGCAGCCAGCTTCTTTGAACAGGTTACCAAGCATCAGCATACCAATCAGAGCAGTTACGGAAGGTAACAGCAGAGAAATAACGATGGTGCACATGATCGGGAAAGCAACCTTTTCAAAGTGAGAAACCGGACGCAGCTGTTGCATAACAATCTTACGATCTGCTTCAGTGGTGAACAGTTTCATGATAGGAGGCTGAATCAGCGGAACCAGAGACATGTAGGAGTAAGCAGCAACTGCGATTGCGCCTAACAGCTGAGGAGCCATTTTAGCAGCCAGGTAGATGGAAGTCGGGCCGTCAGCACCACCGATGATGCCGATAGCAGCAGCTTCTTGTACGGTGAAGCCGAGGAGCATAGCGCCCAGCAGAGCTACGAATACACCGCCCTGTGCAGCAGCACCCAGGAGCAGGGTTTTCGGGTTAGCCAGCAGAGGACCGAAGTCGGTCATAGCGCCTACGCCCAAGAAGATCAACGGCGGGAATACTTCGTGGTGAATACCATACATGATAACGGACATAACACCAGGTTCTTCGAAACCGTTTTTAGGAATGTTAGCAAGAATACAACCGAATGCGATCGGGGACAGCAGCAAAGGTTCGAAACCTTTACCAATAGCCATATAAAGCAGAACCAGACCAACGCAGATCATGATTACGTGACCGCTGGTCAAAGCGGAGAAACCGGAATCTGCCCATACGGAAGACAAAGCAACGATAAATGCTTCCATTTAATATCCTCCCAATTTTCAATTTGTGGAAGGGGCTCTGCGAAAAGCCCCTTCCAAAGATCAAGGGTATTTAAGACTTACTGATATTGCGAACTATCGAGTAAGAATTAGAGAACGATCATAACGTCGCCGGTAGCAACAGTTTGACCTGCGGAAACGCGAACGTCGGAAACAGTGCCATCAGCCGGAGCCATGATTTCGTTTTGCATTTTCATAGCTTCCAGAATCAGCAGAACGTCGCCGGATTTAACAGCGTCGCCAGCTTTTACGTTAATGGACAGAACTTTGCCCGGCATAGGAGCGGAAACGGTGGTTGCACCAGCAGCAACCGGAGCAGCAGCTTTCGGAGCCGGAGCCGGAGCAGCTTTCGGAGCCGGAGCAGCAGCCGGAGCCGGAGCAGCTTTCGGAGCAGCTTTCGGAGCGGAAGCAACAACGCCTGCTTCTTCAACTTCAACTTCGTATGCGGTACCATTTACGGTGATAGTATACTTTTTCATGGATATAATCCTCCTTAAAATCTCGTTTTTTAATTAAAATTGCAAACTATATGCATTAGAAGCATTCTTTACGAACGCTAATAGCTTCAACACGACTGCTTACAGTCCATGCAGATTTAGCATCAATACGACGTACGCAAGCGATTTGGTCTGCGCTAACGCCGCAAGCTGCTACTGCTGCAGCGATAACAGCGATAATTTCGCTATCATCTTGAGCTGCTGCAACCGGAGCTGCAGCGGGAGCTGCTGCCGGTGTAGGAGCTACTGCCGGTTTAGCAACTTTTTTTTTAGTCGGATCGATAACTTGGAGTAAGTTCATCAATACGCCCAGAGCGATCAGTACGCCGAATACGATGGTCATATTGATTAAAGCAATCAACCAAGGATTAGTAGTAACAGGACCCATTTATTTCACCTCATCTTATCTTAAAATAGGTTGTTTAAGCACTAAGCAACTGCTTGTGAATTACAAAGGAATGTTGCCGTGGCGTTTTGCCGGACGGGTTTCGCGTTTGCTTTCCAGCATTTGCAGAGCGTTGATGATGGTGGGACGAGTATTTTTCGGTTCGATAACCATGTCAACCATGCCGCGCATTGCTGCTTGGTACGGAGTAGCAAAGTTGTCGATGTACTCTTTAGTCTTAGCTTCAACATCAGGATCTTTACGGAAGATGATGTTAGCAGCACCAGCAGGACCCATAACTGCGATTTCAGCGGTCGGCCATGCGATAACTTGGTCAGCGCCCAGGTCTTGAGAGCACATTGCCAGGTAGGAACCGCCGTAAGCTTTACGGGTAACCAGAGTGATTTTAGGAACAGTTGCTTCAGAGTAAGCATACAGCATCTTAGCGCCGTGACGAATAATGCCGCCGTATTCTTGGTTGCAGCCAGGCAGGAAGCCAGGAACGTCAACCAGGTTCAGCAGAGGAATGCCGAAAGCGTCGCAGAAGCGGATGAAACGAGCGGATTTATCGGAAGCGTTGATATCCAGGCAGCCAGCCATAACTTTCGGTTGGTTAGCAATGATACCTACGGTTTGACCATCCATACGAGCGAAGCAAGTGATGATGTTGGTTGCCCAGTATTTTTGGTTTTCATAGAATTCGCCGTTATCTACGATAGATTTGATTACATCATACATATCGTAAGCTTGGTTGGAGTTGTCCGGCAGCAGAGTGTTCAGGCTGTCGTCGGTACGCATCGGGTCATCACCAGTCTCTACGATCGGAGCACCTTCAACGTTGTTGGAAGGCAGGAAGGAGAGCAGGTAACGGATTTGTTGCAGGCAGTCTTCGTCGTTTTCAGCAGCGAAGTGAGCAACACCAGAAGTGCTGTTGTGGGTCATAGCGCCACCCAGTTGTTCTTGGGTTACATCTTCACCGGTAACGGATTTAACTACTGCAGGGCCGGTAATGAACATTTTGGAAGTGTTCTTTACCATGTAGATGAAGTCAGTCAGTGCCGGGCTGTATACAGCGCCGCCAGCAGAAGGACCCATAATTGCAGAAATCTGAGGAACTACGCCGGAAGCAATGGTGTTCTCGAAGAAGATTTTACCATAGCCAGCCAGAGCGTCGATAGCTTCTTGGATACGAGCACCGCCGGAATCGTTCAGGCCAACCAGCGGAGCACCCATTTTCAGTGCCAAGCGTTGTACTTTAACGATTTTAGCAGCATGCATTTCGCCGAGGGAGCCACCTTCAACGGTGAAGTCCTGTGCGAATACATAAACCAGACGGCCATCGATGGTGCCGTAACCGGTGGTTACGCCTTCACCAGGCAGTTCTTTCTTTTCTTGACCGAAGTTGTAGCAACGATGACGTACAAAACGGTCGAGTTCTACGAAGGAACCTTCGTCGAGGAGAGCAGCGATTCTTTCACGAGCAGTCATTTTGCCGGATTCATGTTGTTTAGCAACACGTTTTTCGCCACCAGCAGCCAGAATTACTTCGGCTTTTTTGAGCATTTTCTCAATTTTTTCTTGAGTAGACAAATCTTACACCTCCATCATTATTGGGAGAACAAATTTATACACAGATGCTGAAGATATATCACTTGTATATCTTCAGCATTATGTAGCTTAAATTATGGGACCTTAAATCGCCCTGAATCTACGCAGCTAATAAATTAGTCTTTGTAGGTTGCAGCCGGTTGGCACAGCTCGAGCAGCAGGCCAGCGGATTTCGGATGAATGAAAGCAATTTTCATTTGGCCAGCACCGTTACGAGGAGCTTTGTCGATCATGCGAACGCCAGCTTCGGTCAGGTCAGCGATAGCTGCTTTGATGTCGTCAACGCGCAGAGCCATATGTTGGATGCCAGGGCCGTTTTTAGCAATGTATTTGCCAATAGGACCATCGTTGTTTTCAGTGATATCAACAAGGAGCTCAATCAGGGTCTCGCCGCAGGGAACAAATACGGTAGCAACACCTTGTTCTTTAACTTCTTCAGTACCGGTAGCTTTCAGGCCCAGTACCTCAGTGTAAATTTTTGCAGCTTCTTCCAAGGTACCAGCGCAAGCGATACCTACATGGTCAACACAAATAGTTTTGAATGCCATAATAAATTCCTCCTAAAATTGTTTTTTTGGCGGTTTATTTTAAAACCTTGCCAACAATATCATCAACGACAGAGTACGGCTCAATCTCGCGGGACTGCATTTTAACAACCAGGTTGTCAAATTCATCCGTTTGAATGACGTTCTTGTCGATGTAGCGATTTACATGGTCATTAAGCATAGCGGTAACCTCGTTTTTAATACGAGCTTTACGGATATCGTTTAATTTACCACTCTCAATCAAATATGCCTTGTGTGCCTCAATAGAGTCCACAACAGCCTCTATACCTTCACCCTTGCTGGCAATGGTCCTGTTAATCGGAGGACGCCAGCCAACATGTTCGGGATTTAATTCGAGCATCATCTCAATCTCAATGTTGAGCTTGTCTGTACCTTCACGATCAGCTTTGTTAATCGTGAACAGGTCACCGATTTCAAGTATACCTGCTTTAATAGCTTGGATATCGTCGCCCATGCCAGGAATTACTACTACCATAGTAGTATCTGCGGTCTTAACAATATCAACCTCAGATTGTCCTACGCCTACGGTTTCAACGATAATAACATCCATGCCGAAAGCATCCATTAATTTAACAGCGTCGCCTGCTTTCTGGGACAGGCCGCCAAGACTGCCGCGTGTTGCCATAGAGCGTACGAAGATACCTTCGTCTGCGGTCAGATCCATCATTCTGATACGGTCGCCTAAGATTGCGCCGCCAGAATACGGGCTAGTGGGGTCAATTGCTACGATACCTACGGTCTTGCCGCGTTTACGGTATTCTTTAGCCAATTTATCAGTCAGAGTACTTTTACCTGCACCCGGAGGGCCAGTGATACCAATTACATAAGCATTACCAGTATGAGGATAAATCTCTGTCATAATTTTGACAGCATCATCGTATTCATTTTCAACAGCAGTGATTGCTTTAGATAATGCAAGACGAGAATGATTTAATAATTTATCTACTATTTCCATAATTCACACCGCCTTGTTTTTGGATAGTGAATATTTTATAAGGCAAGCCGGGACAAACCCGGCTTGCTTTAAGGGATAAAATTATTTAACGTTAGCGTTGATGAAATCAACAATTTTGCTGGTCGGGGTGCCCGGAGTGAATACTTCAGCAATGCCAGCAGCTTTCAGGCCTGGGATGTCAGCGTCAGGAATAACGCCGCCGCCGATAACCAGAACGTCGTTCAGGCCTTTTTCTTTCAGCAGTTCAACTACTTTCGGGAAAAGGGTGTTGTGAGCGCCGGACAGCAGGGACAGTGCAACAACGTTTACGTCGTCTTGCAGAGCAGCTTCAGCGATTTGTTCCGGAGTCAGACGGATACCGGTGTAGATAACTTCAAAACCAGCGTCGCGCAGAGCACGAGCTACAACTTTAGCACCGCGGTCATGGCCATCCAGACCCGGTTTAGCAACTAAAACTTTAACGTTAGCCATTATAGTTTACCTCCGTATATTGGTTGTGTTTACAAATTAGAGAGTGGTATGAGGTTGGTATTCACCGAATACTTTTCTCATAACGCCGCAGATTTCGCCTTCGGTTGCGTATGCACGAACTGCATCCAGAATCAGAGGCATCAGGTTTACATTTTCATCTGCGCATCCAGCTTCCAGAGCTTTCAGAGCAGCTTCTACAGCAGCGTTGTCACGGCGAGCTTTCAGAGCAGCAATCTTTTCAGCTTGCAGCTTGCCTACAGAACCGTCTACGCGCAGCAGGTTTTTCGGAGCTTCTTCTTCTTGAGTGAATTTGTTAACGCCAACGATGATACGGTCGCCTTTTTCGATTTCCATCTGCCATTTGTAAGCAGAGTCTTGGATTTCTTTTTGGATGTAGCCTTTAGCGATAGCTTCAGGAGCGCCACCGATTTCGTCAATTTTCTTAATGTATTCCCAAGCTTCAGCTTCGATCTTGTCGGTCAGAGCTTCTACATAGTAGGAGCCGCCCAACGGATCAACGGTGTCAGCCAGGCCGGATTCGTAAGCAACGATTTGTTGGGTACGCAGAGCGATGGTTACAGACTCAGTGGTCGGCAGTGCCAAAGCTTCGTCTTTGGAGTTGGTGTGCAGGGATTGAGTACCACCCATTACAGCAGCAGCAGTTTGCAGAGCAACACGAACGATGTTGTTGTTCGGTTGTTGAGCGGTCAGCATGGAGCCAGCGGTTTGGGTATGTACACGCAGCATCATGGATTTCGGTTTTTTAGCACCGAAACGCTCTTTCATAACTTTGGCCCATACACGACGGGAAGCACGGAATTTAGCAACTTCTTCGAGTACGTTGTTATGAGCATTCCAGAAGAAGGACAGACGACCTGCAAATGCGTCAACGTCCAGACCAGCTTTGATAGCAGCTTCTACATAAGCGATACCATCAGCAATGGTGAATGCGATTTCCTGAGAAGCGGTGGAACCAGCTTCACGGATATGGTAACCGGAGATGGAAATGGTGTTCCACAGCGGTACGTTCTTGGAGCAATATTCAAAAATGTTGGTGATCAAACGCATGGACGGTTTCGGCGGGAAAATGTAAGTGCCGCGAGCAGCATACTCTTTCAGAATATCGTTCTGAATGGTACCACGCAGTTTGTCAGCGGAAACGCCTTGTTTCTCAGCTACTGCAATGTACATAGCCAACAGTACGGAAGCAGGAGCGTTGATGGTCATAGAAGTGGATACTTTATCCAGGGAAATTTGGTCGAACAGGATTTCCATGTCAGCCAGGGAGTCGATAGCTACGCCTACTTTACCAACTTCGCCTTCAGCCATCGGATCGGTGGAATCATAACCGATCTGGGTCGGCAGGTCGAATGCGCAGGACAGGCCGGAACCACCGTTAGCCAGCAGGTAACGATAACGTTTGTTGGATTCTTCAGCGGTGGAGAAACCAGCATACATACGCATGGTCCAGAAACGGCCACGATACATGGTCGGTTGAACACCACGGGTGTAAGGATATTCACCGGGGAAGCCCAGTTTAGTCATGTAGTCAAAGTTTTCACCAAGATCTACCGGGGTGTACAGTCTGTTAGGAACCAGGTTTGCGCGTTCAGGGTTTTTTACCAGTTTAGCTTCAACTTCAGCATGATATTTCTCTAAACCGGCTTTAATTTCTTCAAATGCCATTCTCAAATCCTCCTTAAAATATTTGTGTTTCATATTTCGGATTGGACGGTTCCGAAATGATGGTGAGAGTGTTCCGTCTATGACGGCTATATATGGCAAAGTCTAGGGTGAGACTTCGTCAACTAAGTTTATTTGACAAAGCCTTGGGTAAAGCTTTGTCTATGTATACCTGCCGGCGGGAATCTCACCCACCGGCAAGCACATTACATAGTTTAACCTATTTTGCAAAACTTAACAAGGGGTTTCGCAAAGTTTTTTTTAAATTATTTACCTTCAACCATGCCTTCCATGGAACCGGTTTCAGCAAACAGTTTGTAGCAATCGAATGCTTCTGACAGGATGTGCGGGGTTTGGCTGTTGCCGCAAGCTTCGCAAGCGCGTTTGAAGTAATCATACAGCCAAGGTTGATATTTCGGGTTAGCGATCTGATCGATGATGATCGGAGCTTTCTCTTTCGGGCTCAGGCCACGCAGGTCAGCAACGCCACGTTCGGAAACGATAACGTCAACGTCCAGAGTAGCATGGTCGATATGGCTGCAGAACGGAACTACGGAAGAAATCTTGCCGCCTTTTGCCAGGGAGTTGGTGAAGAATACGGTCAGGTAGCCGTTACGAGCGAAGTCGCCGGAACCGCCAACGCCGTTCATCAGCTTGGTGCCGCAAACATGAGTGGAGTTTACGTTACCATAGATATCAACTTCAATAGCGGTGTTCATTGCGATTACGCCGATACGACGAGCAACTTCAGGACTGTTGGAGATTTCTTGCGGACGGAGCAGCAAGTATTTTTTGTAGTGTTCTACGTTCTCGTAGAATTTCTTTTGGCACTCAGGAGACGGAGTCAGAGCGGTACCGGAAGCAACGCGGAGTTTACCAGCGTCGATCAGGTCGAACATACCATCTTGAATAACCTCAGTGTAAACGGTCAGGTCTTCGAAATCGGAGTTAACCAGACCATTGATAACTGCGTTAGCAACGGAGCCTACGCCGGATTGCAGCGGCAGCAGGTTTTTCGGCAGACGGCCTTCTTTAACTTCATTTTTCAGGAAGTTAACGAGGTTAGCGCCCATATGTTTAGCGTCTTCGTCAATTTCGCCCAGCGGACGAACTTTATCAGTAATGTCACAAGGTACAACTGCAACGATTTTATCTACTTCGCAAGGAATGTAGGTGGTACCGATGCGGTCTTCCGGTTTTTCAATAGGAATAGCTTTGCGGTACGGAGGATCCAGAGGAACATAGGAGTCATGCATGCCTTCCAGACCTACCGGTTGAGTGGTGTTAACTTCAACGATAACCTTTTTAGCGCCAGCTACATAAGAGGAGCTGTTGCCCATGGAAGTGGTCGGGATCAAGCCTACTTTGCCATCGCCGAGGTCGTTGATTTTGCAAACTTCAACGATTGCAACATCCGGACCGGTCGGACGGCCAGCCATGAAGCCATAGCGAACCATTTGAGCCATGTGGGACAGATGAATATCAGCGTATTTTACTTTACCAGCGTTGATAGCTTTACGCATGGTGCCGTTGGTCTGGTAAGGCAGACGACGGTCAATAATGCCAGCTTCAACCATTGCTTGGTCGATTTCAGGACCAACAGATGCGCCAGTCCAAACGTTAACTTTGAAAGGAGTTTTTTTGCCCTTTTCAGCAAGAGCCAGAGGAACAGCTTTCGGATAGCCAGACGGTGTAAAACCGCTGACACCTAAATTGTCACCATCTTTTACGAATTCTGCAGCAGCTTCAGCGCTCATCACTTTGTCAGCTACTACGTCACAAATGCGATCTTTAATATCGATCATGTTTACCTTCCTCCTTTTAATTAGGACATTGAGTTTTTATAAGGGTGTTACCCCTTTGCATATAACTTATCAGCAATACCTTGCGGCATTACGAATAAGATATTACCGTATATCAAGCTCTTCACAAATATTTCATACTTGACTATATAGTCATTTCGACATATAAGAGAAAACTCCTGCTTGTACTATAAATATTTTTTCAAAGGCTTCTTTACTATCTGCTACAATTATAACACATTTTCAGAAAAACTTCACTTTTTTCTGTCAAATTTTTCCTGTGTTTTACATAGCAGGCAAATTGCACTCAACGATATATATAATACCAATAAAATTGTAACACTGCAAGCTTTTTCTTTACAAATTTACAAAACACCCCCTTCTTTTCAAGGAAAAAAAGGGGGTGTTGTATTATCCAGATAGAACAATTAACGGTTTTGCGCGTGATAGTGTGTGTGTAATAGACTATGCGCCATCTCGGAAAGAGGTTTACCTAACCAAGTATCATAAAGTGTTTTTATTTCCGGGTTTTCGTGCGATTTTCGTAATTCGCTTGTACGGTCGCAATTAAAAATAGCTTCACGGCGTTTTTGCCTGATAGAAGCATCTACCGGAACCGGCTGACCGCCGCCGCCGATGCAGCCGCCCGGGCAGGCCATAACCTCAATAAACTGATAATCCGCTGTACCTGCTTTAATGCGTTCCAACATCATTTTAGCAGATTTAAGCGTATGTACTACGGCAACCTTCACGGATACACCTGCTACATCAATAACAGCTTCACGTGTCTGCTCCATGCCGCGCACCTCATTATATTCAAGCTTCGGCAGTTCCTTGCCGGCAACAACTTCGGCCACAGTACGCAGAGCCGCTTCCATTACGCCGCCGGTTGTGCCGAAGATAACTGCGGCACCGGTGCCGGTTCCCAGAGGTGAATCAAATTCTGCTTCTTCCAGCGCATTAAAGTCAATGCCCGCCTCGCGGATCATACGTCCCAGCTCACGTGTAGTGATAACTACATCTACGTCGCGATAACCGCTGGCGCACATTTCCTCGCGTGCAGCCTCAGCCTTTTTCGCAGTACAGGGCATTACGGATACACTGACGATTTTAGCCGGGTCAATGCCTGCATGTTCCGCAAAGTAGGTTTTGGCAACAGCGCCGAACATCTGCTGCGGAGATTTGGCAGTAGACAGATGCGGCAGCAGCTCAGGATATTTCAGCTCAATCATATTTACCCAGCCGGGGCTGCAAGAGGTAATCATCGGCAACACGCCACCGTTCTGCAAGCGCTGCAGGAACTCGTGCCCTTCCTCCATAATAGTAAGGTCGGCAGAGAAGTTTGTATCAAAAACCTTGTCAAAGCCTAAATGACGCAATGCCGCCACCATTTTGCCGGTAACAACCTGACCTGCCGGAATGCCCATCTCTTCGCCCAGGGCTACGCGCACTGACGGAGCAGTTTGTACTACAACAACCTTCTCAGGATTATTGATTGCATCCCAAACCTTGTCTGTATCATCCTTTTCCACGATAGCGCCTGTCGGGCAGACATCGGCACACTGGCCGCAGTAGGTGCAGGCACTGTTGAGCAAATCATGCTCAAAGGCTGTAGATACCATGGTGTTGAAGCCACGGCCGGCAAAGCTGTAAACGCTCATACCCTGCACATCACGGCAGACACGGATACAACGGCCGCAGAGAATGCATTTTTCCTGATCGCGTACCAGTGACGGATTGCTGTTATCAATAGTACGCGCTCTTGTTTCGCCACCCTCGAATCGCAGCTTACGCACGCCCAAATCAGCGGCAATTTTCTGCAGCTCGCAGTCACCGTTCTTCTGACAGCACAGGCAATCCTTCGGATGATTGGTCAAAAGCAGCTCCAGCACTGTTTTGCGTGCTTCGCGTACCTTGGAGGTATTAGTTTTTACTACCATACCCTCGCTTACGGGATATACGCAGGAAGCAACCAGAGTGCGTGCACCGCTGGCTTCTACCATGCACAGGCGGCAGGCACCCTCCGGACGCAGGTCCGGATGATAGCACAGCGTAGGAATATAAATACCCGCGCTGCGTGCAGCCTCCAGGACACTGGAGCCTGCGGGGGCCTGAATCTGTTTTCCATCAATTGTCAAATTAACCATCTGCATCATCAGTCCCCTCCTTATGCCTTGCTGATTGCCTTAAACGGGCACGCCGTCATGCAGGCACCGCATTTAATGCATTTGTTCTGGTCAATAACATGTTTTGTTTTCGGCGAACCGCTGATAGCCTGTACCGGGCACTGACGTGCGCACAGCCCGCAGCCGCGGCAGGCATCGCTGATTTCGTAATGCAGCATCTTTTCGCAGACGCCTGCAGGACAGCGCTTCTCTTTGATATGCGCTTCGTATTCATCTCTGAAATACTTCAGGGTGCTCAAAACAGGGTTGGGAGCGGTTTGTCCCAAGCCGCAAAGAGCTGTTTCCTTGATATTCTTGGCAAGGTTTTCCAGCAGCTCGATATCGCCCTCGCGTCCCTGGCCCTCCGTAATACGGGTAAGGATTTCCAGCATACGCTTCGTGCCTTCGCGGCAGGGAGTACATTTGCCGCAGGATTCCGACTGCGTAAAGTTCAGGAAGAACTTGGCAACGTCAACCATGCAGGTATCCTCATCCATAACAACCAGACCGCCGCTGCCCATCATAGCACCGGCAGCAATCAGGGAATCATAATCAACAGGCAAATCCAGCATGCTTTCAGGCAGACAGCCGCCGGACGGGCCACCGATCTGTACAGCCTTAAACTTTTTACCGTTGGTAATACCGCCGCCGATATCATAGATAATTTCGCGCATGGTAATACCCATAGGCACCTCTGCCAGACCGGTATTATTGATTTTGCCGGTCAAAGCGAAAACCTTGGTGCCCTTTGATTTTTCGGTACCAAGCCGGCAGTACCAGTCTGCACCGTTAACAATAATCTGCGCCACGTTGGCAAAGGTTTCTACGTTGTTAATATTCGTCGGCTTGCCCCACAGGCCGCTGACCGCAGGGAAAGGCGGACGCGGACGCGGCATGCCGCGCTTGCCTTCGATAGAAGCCATCAGTGCAGTTTCTTCGCCGCAGACGAAGGCACCGGCACCCTCTTTAATATGAATAGTAAAGCTGAAATCGCTTTCAAAAATATGCTCGCCTAGCAGGCCCATTTCTTCAGCCTGAGCAATTGCGGTACGCAAGCGTTTGATAGCAAGCGGATATTCCGCACGTACATAGATATAGCCTTCATCCGCACCCATAGCATAACCACAGATAGCCATGCCTTCCAATACACGGTGCGGGTCGCCCTCCAATACGCTGCGGTCCATAAATGCGCCCGGATCGCCCTCGTCCGCATTACAGATAACATACTTTTTATCGCTCTCGGAGTTTTTGGCAAACTGCCATTTCATACCGGTCGGGAAGCCGCCGCCGCCACGACCGCGCAGGCCGGATTTTTTAACCTCGTCCACAACCTCCTGCGGAGTCATCTGCGTAACAGCCTTAGCCAATGCCTCATAACCGCCTACGGCGATATATTCTTCAATAGCTTCCGGATTGATAGCGCCGCAATTAGCCAATACCAGGCGATGCTGCTTTTTGTAGAAGCCGATTTCCGAATAACGCGGAACCTGCTCCTGATTTATGGGTTCACGATAAAGCAGACGCTGTACGATGCGTCCTTTATATAAATGTTCTTCAACAATGGTTTTAACGTCCTCCGGCTTTACACTGCAATAGAAGGTACCTTCCGGATAAACGATAACCAGCGGTCCGTGCTCGCAGAAGCCATGGCAGCCTGTTTCAACAACCATAACCTCATCCTGCAGGCCGAACTTTTGCAGCTCTCTGGCAAAAGTCAGCTGAATTTCCTTCGAGCCGTTAGCCTTACAGCCCGTACCGCCACACACTAAAACGTGAGCTCTTATATGCTGCATAATATTTTCCTCCACCTGTTTTGTTTACAAACTACGATACATCAGCTTCTCCAACAACTGTGTACCCTGCCTGCGGCTTATTCCTGATCCAGCCTGCCTACGACAAGTTCTTCCACAATATGACCGTTTACCACATGCTCTGCGATAATTTTGGGAACATCCTCCGGGGTTACCTTGCCATAGGTAATGCGTGCTTCACCCGGACGCACTACATCCACGAGCACCTCTTTTTCGCACATGCCGATACAGCCTGTCTGCTGCACCTGCACATCAAATAAATGACGCTTGTTCAGCTCCTGCAGGATAGCGCTCATAACCTCGCGCGCACCGGCAGCAATACCGCAGGTACCCATGCCTACAATAATTTTAGTTCCGGAACTCTGACGCAGCTTGATATCTGCTTTCAGCTTATCTCTCAAAGCGTGTAAATCCGCTAAGCTTTTCATTCGTTTATACCTCCTTACCCTGCACCTGTGCCAGCTGTTCCTTTAAATAAGCACCCAGCCAGGCATATATTTCAGGATTGGCAAAGTCACACGCTTCGCCTAATATTTCTCTGACCTCCTGCGTTCTGAACACCAGCGAGCCGTTGGCACCGTTATAGGCAAATTCCAGCTCCAGCTGCGGCGCCCCTGCCAACAGCACCTGCACGCTGCTCACAATATCTCCCAGCGGTGGCCGGTCAATATTATCTGCCACAAAATATGCAGTCAGCTCGGTTCCCTTTCCGGGCGCAGACTGCAGCTCCAAATGTCCGCCGCATTGCTGCGTAACCATATCGATAAAGGGAATCCCCATGCCTACCTTTCTGGTAGTACGGCTGGTAACAAAGGGGTCGCGCACCCGCTGCAGCATCTCGCTGTCCATACCCTTGCCGTCATCGCGAACGCTGAAAACAAAGTACCCCTGTTCATTTTCGCTGACAGTCAGCCAGATGTGACGGGCACCGGCAGCCACAGAATTTTGGGCTATATCCAAGATGTGTAATGCCAGCTCCCGCATTTTATTTATACCTTGCCAAAATGCCTGCCAGCTTATCGGTAGTCAGGCGTCCATGCGTATCATCGTTAATCTGCATAACCGGCGCCAACCCGCAGGCACCGATGCAGGCTACAGTTTCCAGAGTAAAGCGCAGGTCATCTGTCGTATGTCCGGCCTTAATACCCAGCTGCTTTTCCAAAGCCTGCAGAATTGTTTTGCCGCCACGCACATGGCAGGCAGTACCTTGGCAGACGCGAATAACATTGCGTCCGCGCGGATTAAGATGGAACAATGAATAAAAGGTTACTACGCCGTAAATTTCGGAAATCGGCGTACCTGTTTTATCGGCAATATACTCCAGTACATCCTTAGGCAAATAGTTGTACAGGTTCTGCACTTCCTGCAGAATAGGAATCAACGGTCCTTTAACATCTGCGTACTTTTCCAGAATGGCATCTATGCGCTGCTTTTCCGGATTATCGCCGCCGCAGCAGCTGCATTTACGCTCAAGACGGTTTTCACTATTGTTCATACTACCCCTCCTCTAAAGGATTTTTTGTAAACTTACTCACTCAGTATACCATTTAACAGATAATTGCACAATACTATTTACGTAAATTTCGCCATATAGCATACTCTATTTATATTATTCTTTGCAAAAGTCTGAAAATTGTCCTGCAAGGACAGCTCGCATCCCTTTACCTGCCAAGGCCAATTTCAGTTCTGCTATAGTTAATTCCTCCACCTGTAGTAAATTTTTCGGTCCCTGTACAAAATCATAAATATTATGTGCATCGGAATTCGTAACAAACGGCAGATAACCTGCCAAACGCTGCAGCTTCGACTGCATCTTGCGACGCCAGCCTGCTGCAGAAATTTCGGCAGCAGCAAAGCCGAAGTCCGGCTCAATAAAACCAAGCTGTCCCAGAATGCTGTAGGAAGGACGGTCAATGTGAGCGGCAATGGTAAGGCCGCCCAAAGCTGTAACCTGCTGCACAATCTGCGCCGCTGTCAACGACAGCGGTGCGTGCAGCAAACGCTGCTCCTCACGCACAAACTCGTCCTCGGCATCTACTACATACTGGGCGCCGAAACTTTCGACATCATTCAGCATACCGTTCATATGCTCATCAACCAGCAGCTGCCATCTCTGCAGCTGCTCCAGCGTATCAAACAGCGCCACAATATGCGCCTCTTCACTGCTTTCCACTTCCATACCGGGAAATACCTTCACGCCGTAGCGCTGCGCTGCCTCCAGCGCAGCCGGCACGTTGGCACTGGCGTTATGGTCGGTAATAGCAACAGCGCCAATGCCATACTCGGCGGCACGCATCACAATATGATGCGGTGTCATTTCTACCTCAGCACAGGGCGAAAGCAGCGTATGTACATGTAAATCCGCCAGAACTGTCCGCATTGCTTAGTCCTTCTTGCCAACACCCAATTCATACAGCTTGCCGATAACCTCAAAAGCAGGCTCCTCGGTTGCCGCAACAACAACATCATTCAGATTTGCCTTATGCAGCGTATCCTCCGCAACCGGACCGTCGCCTGCTACGATAACTGCCGCAAAGCCAATCAGGGAAGCAACAGCAGCAACATTCTGATGTCCCTGCACAGTTACCCAAACCATACCGGTCTGGCCCTGGCCCATAGCATTACTCAGTAAATCGGAAGCATAACCGCCTTCTACCTCTGCATATAAAGCGTCCTCGCTTACATCCTTAGTCAGAAGCTTCAAATCAAGCTTCTCAATCATCTCTTTAACCTTCATCGTTGTCTGCCTCCGTTTTATTTATTTCTGCCGGCTCATGATAAATAGGTATCTGCTTAGCCAGCTCCAGCATGCCCTGTGACAATTTATGTACACTGGCACGCAATTTAAAAATACAATCTATCTCGTGCGCCTTGCCCTGCACGATATCCTCCGCCAAGCCCTGGCAGCTTGGTGCGCCGCAGGCACCGCAGTCCAGACCGGGCAAGGAACAGAGCACTTCTTCCATGCGCTCAAATTTTTTCATCGCTTCCATGATATCATCATCAAGCTGCATCATCGGACGCGCCACCAGCTTCTTGCGGTAAGCCTCCGAATGCGGGAAATCCTCCAGCACCATCGTGCGCGCCATCGCCTCACGCCTGTCCGCCGGCTCCTGCTCCCGCAGGCTTGCGATACGCCTGCGCAGGTTACATTCGGCCACGAACTTGTTTTCTGCTGCCAAAAGACCGCCCAGACAGCCTCCTTTGCAGGCACTGCATTCCACATAATCAAGCTGCGGCATTTTATTCATGGAAACCTGCTCCAGCAGGTCATACACATTATCAATGCCGTGAATTGCCAGACCGTTGGTAATTCCGGCGCTTTCAATTTCGCCGCCATAGGTTCCCCAGGCCATGCCATAGGAGGAACCGGTACGCACATTCAGCTCATGCGTGCCGCCAAGATTCTTCAGCAGCAGTCCGTAAATCTCCGACAGGCTGAAGCTGCCGGTAAGCTCTGTATGATGCACATCTACTGACTGGCGGATATTAGTTTCCTTGGAAGGACAGGGCGAGATAAACCATACGCCTATCAGCTCCTTCGGCAGCTGCTTGCGCGCCGCCGCTTCACGCTTTACGTAAATCGCAGCAGCCTCTGCCGGTGGCAGTACAGGCACCACCTGCTTAATCAGCTCAGGGAACTTTACCTGAATCAGACGCATAACTGCGGGGCAGGTAGATGAAATCAACGGCTTGCGTCCGTTGCTGTTCTTTTTTACATATTCTTCTATTTCCAGGGCGATATACTCCGAAGCCAGTGAAACATCAAAAATTTCATCAAAGCCTATATTATGCAGACCCTGCCAGATGCTTTCCAGCGGAATATTATCCGGGAACTGCGCATACAATGAAGGCGCAGGCAGCACAATATTATAAGCATAATCTGCCAAGCCCTCCAGCGTGTCGGTTTTTACGTTAAAGGCATGATAGGGACAGCCTGCAGCACAGGCACCGCAGTCAATACAGCGGTCTCCCAAAATCTCCGCCTTGCCGTTGCGTACGCGGATGGCCTCTGTCGGACACAGCTTGACGCAGGATACGCAGCCCTGACATTTATTCCGCTGCAATTCCACCGAATGGAAATATGTTGTTGGTTGAGGAGCCATTGCGTATCACCTCGTTTCCTAAAATCTCTTACAAATCCTCGCTCTGGTGCTTGAACTGCATCGTGATGCAGGTTCCTTCACCCACCTTGGACTGAATATCGAACTTATCGGAGCACTTTACCATATTAGGCAGGCCCATGCCGGCGCCAAAGCCCATCTGACGCACATAATCAGGCGCAGTAGACCAGCCCTCCTGCAAGGCCTTATTGATATCAGGGATTCCGGGGCCGTGGTCGGTTACCGTAATCACCGTAGCATCCGGGAAAACCTCGGCCGCTACATTGCCGCCGCCGGCGTGAATGATAACATTCATCTCCGCTTCATAGGTGCCGATAGCAATACGGCGCACAATATCTGCCGGAATGCCCAGGCGCTGCAGCATCTTTTTTATTTTAGAAGAAGCTTCGCCTGCGCGCTCAAAATCACCACCAACGCAGTCAAAGGCTAATTTTACTGATTTACTGTCTGTCATTTTGCTTTACTCCTTTTTGCTGCAGCCACGGATACCTGCTCCGTAAAGAATGCCGCAGGCTTCAAATAAGGTATAATCGGTAGCCAGAACCGGCAGATTGTTTTCCGCCGCCGCTGCCACAATATCAGCATCAGGCACCTTTCCACGCACAAATACCAGCGCGCTCAGCTCCGTCATATCGGCGGTGCGCACTACCTGCATATTAGTCAGTCCCGTGCACAGCAAGGTGTTGCGTTTGGTAAAGGCCAGAACATCGCTCATCATGTCACTGCCGCAGCAGGACTCAATTTGGCGGTGCATCAGCTCGCTGCCGGTCAGAACCTTGGCCTGCAGCAGCTTTTGTACATTATACAAATCCATACACATAGCCCCTTCCTCCATTTATTACAGCTTTTATCTAAGCAAAATATCTGTTTTTTGCCAGACTTGATTACATTTATTGTACACTTTAATACGCAAGATGTAAATAAATAGTATAGCATAACTATGTAAAAAAGAAGACCGGCCCACAGGACCAGCCTTCAAACTTCACTATAAAAGCTGCATGCTTTAACCCGCAATGCCGGCCAAAGCCTGCTGCAAATCCGCCAGCAAATCTTCCTTATCCTCCAAACCGCAGGACAGACGAACCAAGCCTGCAGGAATACCGGCCACCGCCAGCTGCTCATCCGTCATCTGACGATGCGTTGTAGTTGCCGGGTTCAGGCAGCAGGTACGCGCGTCGGCAACATGTGTTTCGATTGCCGCAAGCTGCAAGCGCTTCATGAATTCTTCCGCCGCCTTGCGTCCTCCCTTCAGGTTGAAGGAAACTACGCCGCATCCGCCGTTGCCAAGATATTTTTGCGCCAAAGCATAGTATTTATTGGATGGAAGTCCGTGGTAGTTGACATATTCCACCTGCGGCTGCTGCTCCAAAAATTCCGCTATAGCCTGAGCGTTTTCTACATGGCGCGGCATACGCACATGCAACGATTCCAGGCCAAGATTCAGGATGAACGCGCTTTGCGGTGATTGCACAGCGCCGAAATCACGCATCAGCTGCGCCGTTGCTTTGGTAATAAACGCACCCTCCTTGCCAAACTTTTCGGCGTAGGTAATACCGTGATAGGATTCATCCGGTGCGCACAGACCGGGGAACTTGTCGGCATGCGCCAGCCAGTCGAACTTGCCGCCGTCGATAATCGCACCGCCAAGGCAGGCAGCATGTCCATCCATATACTTCGTGGTCGAATGCGTTACGATGTCTGCGCCCCATTCCAGCGGACGGCAGTTAATTGGTGTCGGGAAGGTGTTGTCCACGATCAAAGGCACACCATGACGATGCGCTGCATTGGCAAATTTTTCAATATCCAGCACCGTCAGCGCAGGATTAGCAATAATTTCGCCAAACACTGCCTTGGTGTTGTCCTGAAAAGCAGCGTCCAGCTCCTCGTCCGTAGCATCGGGCGAAACAAAGGTCGCTGTTACACCCATCTTTGCCAGTGTTACATCAATCAGATTATAGCTGCCGCCGTAAATCGAAGAAGAAGCAACAATATGGCTGCCCGCCTCGCAGATGTTGAACAGGGCAAAGAAGTTCGCTGCCTGTCCGGAGGAAGTGAGCATTGCTGCAGCGCCGCCCTCCAGCTCCGCAATCTTAGCTGCTACGAAATCGCAGGTCGGGTTTTGCAGGCGGGAGTAAAAATAGCCTGTAGCCTCCAGGTCGAACAGCTTGCCCATCGCCTCGCTTGTATCGTACTTAAATGTAGTGGATTGGATAATAGGAATCTGGCGCGGTTCGCCGTTGCCCGGTTTATAACCACCTATTAAACATTTGGTATTGATTTTAAAATCACTCATTTTCTATCGCTCCTTTAACAATTTATCATTGTATTATTGATTGGCAGGAATTGCTGCACCCATGCGCTGCAGCTGCAAAAGAATTTTGTTATATTCGCCCAAAGCCTTATCCAACTTATTACCGCTCGCCGGTGCCAGCTCGTGCAAATCATACGGCGTATCCTGGTAAACAATGTTCAGCCAGTTCATATAGAACAGATGCGCGTAACTGCGCCATTTAAAAACCGGTTCCTGCGTTGTATCGCCATCTGGGAAGTAGAACTCCGGCAAATCAATCGGCAAATTCTTTTTCTTATCGCGGAAATATTCATTAGCCAAGGTATAGCGATCATACTCAAAATGACCTAAAACGAAAATGCGGCGCAAATCTTTGGTAGCGCAGATATTGATACCGTTTTCTACCGAACGGGACAGCACCTGCAGAGCCTTGCAGGCATCAATCGCATCATCATCAACAGCAGTATGGCGTGACTGCGGAATAAAATATCTGTCATCAAAGCCACGCAGCAGCGGATGATTCTTCACTGTCAGGCCATAGGGGTAGATGCCAAACATTTTCGCCGGCAAAATCGTCTTGTTAACACCATAATAATGGTACAAGGCAGCCTGCGCGCCCCAACAAAGTGTCATCGTAGAATAGCAGTGATATTCTGCCCAGTCCAGATAAGCTTCGATTTCCTTCCAGTAATCAACAGCCTCAAAGGGAATGGTTTCTACAGGCGCACCTGTCATCAGGAAGGCATCGTAATAGCGGTCCTTAACATCATCAAACTCCAGATAAGCGCGGTCAAGATACGAATTATCGGTATGCGTAGTTTCACGGCTCACAGTACGGCAGAAATCAACCTCTATCTGCAGCGGAGAATTGCCCAAAAGGCGCAGCAGCTGAATTTCCGTCGGCTTCTTCAGCGGCATCAGGTTCAGCACGCACACCTTCAGCGGACGAATACGCTGCGTTGTCGCACGCTGCTCTGTCATGGTAAAAATTCCTTCCTCCTGCAGTTGGCAGATAGCGGATAAATGGTCATTGATTTTAATCGGCATTGTTTGTTCCTCCTACATTTCCTAACTTAGATTTTCGACTTGTTACAGGAGGATGAGCAATAAAAAAGCTTCCGTTCCTGTAAAAATACAGGGACGAAAGCGTTGCTTCGTGATACCACCCTAATTCATCCATATGTCACCACACGGACCTCATCAAGTACGCAGGGATTGTTTACCCTTTAATACTCCAGCACTGTAACGGGTGCACCCGGACGGCCTAAATGCATGCATCTCAGCCCATCGGCTCCAAGACCATCTTCAATGTCACCACCTGCTCCCTCTTGCACCATCACGAAGGCTCTCTTTGCCAGGCTCGTACATTTACTCTTCTCTTCATTGCCCGTTATTAAGTTATGTACATGATAATACAGTAATTCTTTGTAATTGTCAACAAAAAGTTGCAGTTTTCTCGTAAAAAAAGGAGATGTCAGAGATTTTGTAAAGCAGGTTACAGAAATTGCAGGAAAATGTTGGTAGTAGCAAAAAGCACCGACATCTACAGTAGCAATTGTATGGCCGATTTTATTTTTGTTATTTTTAGAATTTTCTCTTGACTTTGTTTTCCCTTTTCTTTATACTTAGCTTAGCTTCAAATTTACAACAAAATAAGCAGTGCCTATCGGCTTACGTCGGTAGTAATTTAGCAGTACCTATGGTATCCGAACTTTCGGATGCTATGTGTACTGCTTTTTTGTTTGGCAGCTTATGTTGTATTTTGCCGGAGCAAATATTATAATTAAAGGAGGAAACTATGACCAAAAAACTATCCGAAAGCAGTCTCCTGCTGACACAGGAAGAGCTGCAAAAGCACATCTTAGGCATGACCTTGTTCAACGACTTGCTTGCCAGAGCTGTTTTAGAGGACAAAGAGGCCTGTGAGCACATTCTGCGTATCCTTACCGGTATCAAAACACTGGTAATCAAAAAGAACAAAACGCAATATGTCATCAGCAAGCTCTCCTCGCACAACATCATTATGGATGTACTCGCTGAAGATGCCAACAACAAGCTTTATGAAATTGAAATTCAGAAGGCAGATGGTGGTATTGCACACGAAAAACGGATGCTTTATTACGCATCAACTATCATCAATGAATACTTTTTTAAAGGTGATCAAACTTATGCATCTGTACCCGAACTGCACATTTTTTATATCAGCCAGACAGATATCTGGAAGCTTGGTAAAACCTGCTACCCTATTTTAAAGTTTTTAGGCGATACCACTACTCCTTACAACGATGGCCTGCATATGTGCTATATCAACGCAGAGGTTAACGATAGCAGCGATATTGCACAACTTATGCAATATTTTTCTACCGCCGCCGCAGATGATTTTAGCCAGGGAAAACTTTCACAATGCATTAATAATCTCAAAACCACAAAGGAGGGACTCACAACTATGGATAATTTCAGCAAGCAAATTTATGAAGCTGGCATTAATGATGGAAGAGCTGAAGGTTTGGCTGAAGGCAAAGCTGAAAGCATCAAAAATCTTATGTCTACAATGAATGTCTCCATTGACCAAGCCATGGATATTTTAAAAACTCCGCCCGAAGAACGTCAGTACTTTAAGGACCTGTTAGCTAAGGAGCAGTAGGCTCCGCCTACCTAAAAAACAGGCCTGTCACAAAAGGACAATGTCGATTTGCTGACGCCAGAAAATCCATTAGTTGGCTGTAGCTTATATTTTTATACCAGGACCGCTATCCGGTCCTGATTTTTTTCATATACGGCAGATTGAAAGCTTACTGCAGTACACAAAAATTCAGCACACACAGTATCACCTGTATGATAAGCATTATTATTGTTTTCAGAATTTTCACTTGATTTTATTTACTATTTTCTTTATACTTAGCTTAGCTTCACACTTACAACAAAATAAACAGTGCCTATCGGCTTACGTCGGTAGTAATTTAGCAGTACTTATGGTATCCGGACTTCCGGATGCTATGTGTACTGCTTTTTTGTTCAGCACCTTATGTTGTATTTTGCCGGAGCAAATATTATAATTAAAGGAGAGAAAACAGTATGCCGGCCATTTCAATGTTTTATGGTATTATTATCAAGATGTACAACAACGGCGAACACAATCCGCCTCATTTCCATGCATCATATCAAGGATATTATGCTACCTTCAATCTTGATGGTGAGCTAATTGAAGGAGATATGCCAAAAAGACAGATTAAATTTATAGCAGCCTGGACAGAAATTCACAAAGATGAGCTAATAGCCAATTGGGAACTGGCTATTAACGAAGAACCCTTATACAAAATCGAACCATTGCGTTAAAAGGAGTGACCACGATTATGAAAACGCCAGTATGGGTAGTTACCAACGTACAACCGCAAAAGGATTATACGCTGATTTTAACCTTTGCCAGCGGCGAAAAAAAGCTTTTTGATGCTCGCCCACTTCTTGCAAAAGCAATCTACAAGCCATTGAACAATCTCAGTTTTTTCCTGACAGCTAAAGCTGATTGTGGCTCCGTAGCCTGGAGCGATGAAATTGATATTGCACCGGAATATTTATACGAGTGCAGCCTTCCTTTGCAGGTTATTTAAGCTGCTACTTAAAATTTCTCATGTAAGAGATGAGTTAAACGCAAATTGGATTTTGTTATCTGCCGGTGACGGCTATTTTAAAATCGAACCATTACGTTAACAATTACTAGAGGTGAAAATTATGCTTAGACCAACCGCTATCAGCGTAACTGTACAAAAGGATTATACTCTAAAAGTTATTTTCAATAATGGTGAAACTAAAATATTCGACGTAAAGCCTTATATCAAAGGTTCTTGGTATAGCCAGCTTAAGAATTTTTCTTATTTTTCTTTAGCAAAGGCAGACGGATTTACTGTCATCTAGCCTGACGGTCAGGATATTTGTCCTGACGAGCTTTATTACAATAGCGTGCCAGTATAGTTTCAACTTCTCCCACGCCAAAAACACCGGCATCCGCCGTACACTCGGTACGGCAGACGTCGGTGTTTTCATATCTCAGCGTATATTACGTTCTATTAATCTCTTCTAAATACATCTCTGGTATATACCTTCTCCTGCACATCGTCCAAGCAACTGTCATAACGGTTTGCAATAATCGCCTGGCTTTCAGCCTTAAACTTCTCCAAGTTGTTTACCACAAAGCTGCCAAAGAAGGTTGTGCCATCCTCCAGCGTAGGTTCGTAAACAATAACCTTCGCGCCTTTAGCCTTAATGCGCTTCATTACACCCTGAATACTGCTCTGGCGGAAGTTGTCGGAGTTGGATTTCATTGTCAGGCGATATACACCTATTACAGGCTCCTTGCCCTCCATCTGCGCATCGTATTCACTGTTGGCTGCATAACCGCCGGCAATCTCCAGCACACGCTCAGCAATAAAATCTTTACGAGTTCTGTTGCTTTCAACAATCGCTTCGATGATGTTTTCCGGTACATCTGCATAGTTAGCCAGCAGCTGCTTGGTATCCTTAGGCAGGCAGTAGCCACCATAGCCAAAGCTGGGGTTGTTATAATGGCTGCCAATACGCGGATCAAGGCAAACACCGTTGATGATTTGCTCGGTATCCAGTCCCTTCATTTCTGCATATGTGTCAAGCTCGTTGAAGTAAGAAACGCGCAGTGCCAGATAGGTATTGCTGAACAGCTTAACAGCCTCCGCTTCAGTAAAGCCCATAAACAAGGTGTCAATATTCTCTTTGATTGCACCATCCTGCAGCAGTGCAGCAAAGGTGTGTGCTGCCTTCACCAGGCGCTCGTCCTCCAGGTCGGTGCCCACGATAATGCGGCTCGGATACAGGTTATCGTACAGCGCCTTGCTTTCGCGCAGGAACTCAGGGCTAAAGATAATGTTCTTGCTGCCGGTTTTTTCACGGATGCTCTTGGTGTAGCCAACTGGAATAGTGGATTTGATTACCATAATCGCATTAGGGTTATATTGCATAACCAGCTTGATTACTGTTTCTACAGCACTGGTGTCGAAAAAGTTCTTCTTGCTGTCATAGTTGGTCGGTGCAGCGATAATAACAAATTCTGCATCCTTATAGGCCATTTCCGCATCCAGCGTAGCAACAAGATTAAGGTCCTTTTCTGCCAGATATTTTTCAATATAATCGTCCTGAATCGGTGATTTTTTGTTGTTGATCGAATCAACCTTCTCCGGTATAATATCTACAGCCTTTACCTCGTTGTGCTGCGCAAGCAACGTAGCCAGAGACAGCCCAACGTAACCGGTACCGGCAACGGCAATTTTCATGTTCATTATGCTCCTTTGTTCGTATAATTAGCAGTGATAAAATTTCTTGTACCATTCGGCAAACTTGCGTAGGCCTTCGCGCAACGGCGTACTCGGTTTAAAGCCAAAATCACGTTCAAGCGGCGTTGTATCAGCGTAGGTCACAGGTACATCACCGGGCTGCATAGGTACAAGCTTTTTGTGTGCTTCAAAGTCATAATCAGCAGGCAGCACTCCTGCGCGCAGCAGCTCTTCCTGCAGAATGGTCACAAAGTCCAACAGGTTTTCAGGATGACTATTGCCAATGTTATATACCTTATACGGTGGCAGCGGCAGTCCGTCCTCGCCCATCTTGCGCTCCGGCGGTGTCTGCATGACGCGTTTTACGCCTTCGACTATATCATCAATATAAGTAAAATCGCGCTTGCAATTGCCATAGTTAAAGATTTCGATGGTTTTGCCTGCCAACAGCTTATTGGTGAAGCCAAAGTAGGCCATATCTGGGCGTCCTGCAGGGCCATATACAGTGAAAAAGCGTAGTCCGGTTGAAGGAATATTGTACAGCTTACTGTAGGCATGTGCCAGAAGCTCGTTGGATTTTTTTGTTGCTGCATACAGAGATACGGGATTATCTACCTTGTCGTCAGTGGAATACGGCACTTTTTTGTTGGAGCCGTAAACACTGGAACTAGAAGCATATACTAAATGCTCTACGCCCTTGGAACCATTGTCATAAGAGTGGCGGCAAGCTTCAAGGATGTTATAAAAACCGATGAGGTTGCTTTCGATATAAGCATCAGGATTGGTAATGGAATAGCGCACGCCAGCCTGTGCAGCCAAGTTTACTACTATTTCCGGTTGGTAGTCGGCAAAGATTTTATCTATCAGCGCTTTGTCGGCCAGGTTGCCTTTGATGAAAGTCCATTGGGATTCGCTGTGCTCGGCGGCGCTGGCAGTAATCTGTTCCAAGCGGTATTCTTTGATGGATACGTCGTAGTAGTCGTTCATGTTGTCCAGACCGATGATCTGCACCGGTGACAGGGAGCGTAAGAGCTCCAAGACGAGGTTGCTGCCAATAAAACCGGCAGCACCGGTTACTAATATTGTTTGCATGATATGATTATCTCCTTACGTAAGCATAAAATAGTATGCTATGCCATATTATACCACTATTTAACAAAATATCCCTTATATAATATAACATGAGGTTATGTAGCTTTCAAATCATCATCTTGCTTTCAAGTTGCTTTTTCTTACAGATAAGATATTATCCCAATTTATGTGAAATAAATCACAGAAATTGGGATAAACTTCATTTCATTAAACAGTTTTTAGTAAATCTACATACCGCTCTACAGCATCTTCCCACTTTGGCAAACGTGCAAACCCATTTTCCACAAGCTTATCCTTGCTCATTCTGCTATTCTTCTGTCTAACAGCCTTCGTAGGATATTCAGCACATTACCTCAACGATTCCCATACATCTTCTCATAATAATTCTGATAATCGCCATTAATGATATCCTGCCACCATCCCCTGTTCGCAAGATACCATTTAATGGTCTTTTTAATACCATCGGCAAACTTAGTTTCTGGCAGCCAGCACAGCTCACTATGAATCTTAGTCGGGTCAATTGCATAACGCATATCATGACCTTTGCGGTCCGTTACATGAATAATCAAATTCTCCGGTTTGCCAAGCTCCTTACAATTTTAAATAACATTTTCTTAAATGTCATTAATTTAATGATTTGAGAGTTTCCCTTGTGCGACCTGCTTGATCAGCTTTTCCCACATATCCCAAATTTTGCCAGAATCATATTGTTTCATGTCTTCTTTTGCAGCTTTTCCCATCTTATTACGCAATTCCTCATCACTAATAAGCTTTTCTAAAGCTTGCGCAAATGCATCTACTCCATCTTCGCATAAAAAGCCAGTCTCACCATCCTTGATAAGTTCGTTAACAGAAGGACAATTCTTATAACCAACTGCAGGCAATCCTGCACTCATTGCTTCAGTTAAAGCAAGAGGAAAACCTTCAAAAGCGCTTGGGAAAGCAAATATTTTAGCTCTGAAAAGTTCCTGTGAAATATTAATTGTTGTTCCCTTAAATAAAACTCTATTCTCTAATTTTTTCTCAAAAACCAATCTCTTTATATCTTTAAAATAATTTGCATCACAATCAGTATCCCCGTAAAGCTCTAAATTCCAATCCGGATACTTTGCAGCAATTAAACTAAACGCCTCTACCAACAAACATTGCCTTTTCTGTACTTTATCAAATCTTGCAACATTGATAATTACATTTTCTTTAGCACCTACGAATTCTCTAGCTTCATACTGAGGAACAACATTAGGTATATAAAATACATTTGCATTTTTAACATACTTCAATACTTCCTTACAAAAGCTTGGCATAAGGACTTGTATTGTACTACTCTTCGCAAGAGCCTTAAGCGTATCTGCAGAGGCATTTTTTAAGATAAGCTCAGCACTATTATGAAACATAGTTATCACAGGTATTCTAGTGTGAAGATTATTTTCTAATATACGTGTAGCGCTATCATTAAACGAAATAATGACATCCGGATTTTCTTCTGAAATAATCTTTTCTATTCTTTTCGCTTTTTTTAAATCGTAAATTCGTTCACGATGCAAACCACGTTTATTTTTATCAATTATGAAAAAAGTCTTTAGTTTTTCAAATACATTTAATGATGCTTTAAAACCTATTCCCGCATTAATAAACTTTACTTTTCTATCTAACGGATAAAAAAGCTTGCCTTCTTTATTTTCCAAGCAAACACCAACTACCTCATGCCCTCTTTCCACCATTTCATTCGCCATATTGCAAAATACTTTTTCTGCTCCACCTTTAGCATCTATCATAGGCAATAAATTAAATAATAAGATTTTCATCCTGTACCTCCATTAATAGCACAAATCAATAAATTAATAATACTATTATTTTTTGCAGTCTATATAACATTAAGTCATGTAACTTTTTAATCACCATCTTGCTTTCAAGTTACCTTTTCTTACAAAAGAATATATTATCCCAATTTATGTAAAACAAATCACAAAAATCGGGATAAACTTTATTTTATTAAATATTTTTTAATAAATCTACATACCGCTCTACAGCATCTTCCCACTTCGGCAAACGTGCAAACCCATTTTCAACAAGCTTATCTTTACTCATTCTGCTATTCTTTGGTCTGACAGCCTTCGTAGGATATTCAGCGCTTGTAATATGATTAACCTTTACATCCATACCTGCTACAGAAAAAATTTTCTCTGCGAAGTCTGCCCAACTGCAAACTCCTTCGTTTGTAGCATGATATACCCCATACTTGTCAGTCTTCACCATATCAACAAGCAGCACTGCCAAATCTGCTGTATAGGTAGGGCTTCCGACTTGGTCGGCAACCACATTCAGCTCCTTACGAGTTTCTCCCAGCTTGAGCATTGTCTTGACGAAATTGTTGCCATTTACACCAAACACCCAAGAGATGCGAACAATAAAGTATTTACGCAACAGCTTCTTCACTGCAAGCTCGCCTTCAAGCTTAGTTTGACCATAAACATTACACGGAGCAGTTGCATCGTCAGGATTGTAAAATTGCTCTCCAATGCCGGGGAAAACATAGTCCGTGCTAATATAAATCATTTTAGCATTAATCAATTTACAGACTTTGGCAATATTCTCTGTACCATCAGCATTTACTCTACTGCACAGTTCTATTTCATCCTCTGCTTTATCTACAGCAGTATAAGCACTGCAGTGAATTACAGCATCCGGCATATAGTTGGTAATAAATTCATTCGTAACAGCAAAATCTGTAATATCAAATTCTGCTCTATCAGCTCCGCAGCAATCTATGCCTTGCCTATGCAGTTCACGCATAACATCATAGCCAAGCTGTCCGCCTACGCCTGTTACTAAAACCTTCATAAGATTACCTCAACGATTTCCGTACATCTTCTCATAATAATTTTGGTACTCGCCATTAATGATATCCTTCCACCACTTTTGGTTTTCCAAATACCATTTAATGGTCTTTTTGATACCATCAGTAAACTTCGTTTCCGGCAGCCAGCCAAGCTCATTATGAATCTTCGTCGGATCGATTGCATAACGCATATCATGACCTTTGCGGTCGGTTACGTGCGTAATCAGGCTCTCCGGCTTGCCTAATTCTTTACAAATCAGCTTCACGATATCAATATTGCGCATCTCGTTATGACCGCCGATATTATATACTTCACCCACTCTGCCCTTATGAATAATCAAATCAATAGCCTTGCAGTGATCCTCGACATACAGCCAATCGCGTACATTCAAGCCTTCGCCATACACCGGCAGCGGTTTATCTGCCAAAGCATTCACTAGCATCAGCGGTATCAGCTTTTCCGGAAACTGATAGGGACCATAGTTATTGCTGCAACGCGAAATCGAAACCGGCAAGCCATAGGTTCTGTGATAAGCCATGACGAGCAAATCCGCACTTGCCTTTGTGCTGCTGTAAGGCGAGCTCGGCCGAATTAAGGCTTTTTCGGTAAAAGGCTTAGCATCTGCAGAAAGCGTTAAATCTCCATACACCTCATCCGTAGATATCTGATGATAACGCCTGATGCCGTATTTACGGCAGGTATCCATCAAAGTTGCTGCACCAATAATGTTCGTCTGCAAGAAAATTTCCGGATTTTCAATGCTACGGTCTACATGTGATTCTGCAGCAAAGTTCACCACAATATCAGGTTTTTCTTCCTCAAAAAGCTTGTCTACAGCTTCTCTGTCGCAGATATCTGCCTGTACAAAGCGGAAGTTCAATTTGTCCATCACAGGTTCTAACGTAGAAAGATTACCTGCATAGGTCAGCTTGTCAAGGCAAATAATGCGGTATGCAGGATGCTTTGACAGCATATAAAATATAAAGTTGCTTCCGATAAATCCGGCGCCGCCGGTTACGATAATATTAATAAGAACGCCTCCATGGAGAAAAGATAATTTATAGCAACCCCATCTAGCAGTATAAACAACTGTGCTTTCTGTTTTTAAACAACACTAATCTTAATCTTCATTGATTTAATGATTTTAGAGTTTTCCTTGTGCTACCTGCTCAATCAACTTTTCCCACATATCCCAAATTTTGTCAGGAGCATATTGTTTCATATCTTCTTTTGCAGCTTGTCCCATTTTCTCACGCAATTCTTCATCACTCATAAGCTTTTCTAAAGCTTGCGCAAATGCATCTACTCCATTTTCACATAAAAAACCATTTTCCCCATCCTTGATAAGTTCATTAACAGCTGGACAACTTTTGCAACCAACAGCAGGCAATCCTGCGCTCATTGCTTCAGTTAAAGCAAGAGGAAAACCTTCAAAAGCGCTTGGAAAAGCAAATATTGCAGCCTTATTATATACATCTAATACATTATCCGTTGCCCCTCTAAAAAACGCTTGTTCTGATAGCTTGTAATGAGATATCATATTCTGACATTTTTTATAATATTTTTTGTCATAATCTATATCTCCCCAAAATTCAAGTTTCCAATCAGGATATTTTGTTTTGATTTTATTAAACGCCTCTATTAATAAGATTTGCCTCTTTGTCTGACCATCAATTCTAGCCACGTTAACTATACATTTTTCTTTATGACAATCCGAATTACTATATTGAGGAACAATATTAGGTATAACTACAATTTTATTATCAATATATTTTCGGGTAATATTTACATAAGAAGGAAGTAGAACTTGAATAACCGAACATTTTTCCAATGCTATTTTCGTTAAAAAACTCATATCCTTCAATATGGTTTCCGGATACACATGAAACATAGTTATAATAGGTATTTTAACTTTTAATTTATGGATTAAAATACGTGTTGCCGAAGGATTGTAGGAAATAATAACATCAAAATCTTTTTCATTAACAAACGGAGCTAAGCGTTTTGACCTAATGTCATCATATATTTCTTCACTATATAATTCCTTTTCATTTTTACTGTAAAAAGAGGCTCTTATTTTCTGCCACCAATTTTTTCCTAATTTGCAACCTTGACCAGAATTTATAAATTTAACATTTTCGTTAACAGCGTAAAAAGGTTTACCTTTATTCTTATCAAAAGCTATTGCAGTTACACTATGACCACGCTCAGACAGCATATTAGCCATTTCACAAAACACCTTTTCTGCCCCACCTGCTGAATTGATCATTTTCCATAGATTTACCATTAATATTCTCATAAGATATTCCCTTCTTAATTAAAATCAGTTTATGATTTTATAAATTAAGCATCATGTTATCATTGCAAACCACAAAATCTAAAAGAGAAATTAATATAGATAATTCTCCCTATATTAATGTTTCTCGTTTAAAATCTTTTCCATCAGCTTTTCCCACGTATCCCAAACCCTATCAGGAGCATATTGTTTCATATCTTCTTTTGCAGCTTTTCCCATCTTTTTACGCAATTTCTCATCACTCATAAGCTTTTCTAAAGCTTGCGCAAATGCATCTACACCTTCTTCACACAAAAAACCATTCTCGCCATCCTTGATAAGTTCATTAACAGCAGGACAATTTTTGTAACCTATTGCAGGCAATTCTACGCTCATTGCTTCAGTTAAGGCTAAACTAAAACCTTCATAAGCGCTTGGAAAAGCAAATATTTTAGCTGTTTCCAGTTTTTTTAAGACGTTATCGCACGTTCCGCAAAATAATATCTGCTTGTTTGTTTTGGTATCAATCAATAACTTTCTGCACTTGTTATAATACTTGTCATCATATCCGGTTTCGCCCCATATCTCAACTCTCCAATCCGGATACTTATCTTTAATCTTAGCAAAAGCTTCTATTAACAAGTGTTGTCTTTTCTGCACACCATCAATGCGTGCTACATTGATAATAACATTTTCTCTGCTATTGTCTTTGCATAACTGATATTGCGGAACAATATTAGGAATACAGACCACGTTTTCATGCTTAAGATATTTTTTTGTAATATTTATAAAAGAAGGCAATAACACTTGAATGCAAGCACATTTTTCCAATGCTTCTTTAGTCGCATTAGTTGCACTACTTAATATTGTATCTGGATCATAATGAAACATAGTAATAACAGGCATATTTACTTGTAAGTTTTTGACAAGTATGCGTGTAGCCTCTGCGTTATAAGAAACAATAATGTCCGGTTGAAATGAATCGATAACCGGCTTTAACCTATTTGCCTTAACATAGTCAAAAGCCTTTTCTTCATACTCGTGTCTTTTTTCCCAAGAACCACAAATTGCTCTTCTAATTCGAAAAGCTAAATTTCTCTTTTCTTCATAGCCAATACCTACATTAACAAAATTAACATTGTCATTGACATTAAATCCAGGTTTTCCTACAGTATTGTCTAATCCTACTGCAGTAATATCATATCCCCTATCTGCAAGAGCATTAGCCATCGAGAAAAATACTTTCTCAGTTCCACCTTTAGAATTAATTACTCTCCATAAATCAAGCAGTAATACTTTCACAACAAACACTCCCTCATATTTATTTTTACCACATACCAGTAAAGTGATGAATACAATGCGTATTTTCTGTAGTCAGCCATTTATCTTTATCCAAATGAGGAGAAAAGAAATCCCTGGGGTAAATATGTAAGCCACAAGGCAATATCTTATCTGTTCCATCTAACTTTACACCATAATGCATTCTGGTAATTTTACTTACAACCTTAGTATTAGCTATTTCTGTATAGTCATCATCACAATGAACGCAGCTATACCACAACAGCATTTCTGCTACCCATGGATGATATTTTTTAAACCCTATGGCAGCCATAGCTATTAAATTTAATGACTCATACGATGTAAAACCATCTTCTGTCAAAAAATCATCAAAATCCTTTAAAAGCTCTATATCAGTGTCTAAATAAATGCCACCTTCATAGTACAAGGCATGCAATCTGGCAACATCAGCTATAAACGCCCATTTTTTATTTTTCAGAGCTTCCTGCGCAAACGGATATTTTTCAAACGGGAAATTGTCTTCATTCCAGCATTTTAATTCATATTCCGGCGCAGCCAATTTCCAAGTATCAACATAACGCTTAACATCCTCCGGCATCGGCGTTCCACCAAACCAGCAATAATGAATGACTTTGGGTATCCGCTCTTGGGAATTCAATACTTCTTTATAAGGATTGAAGTACCTTCTGACTATTGAATGCTTTATCAAATCCTTATGAAACTTTATTTTTTGTCTAAGCTCATTTAGGTGATGTCTCCAGCCTATATATTTTCTTTTGTTATTTATATGAAGTTTTAATATTTCTTCAAGTTTTTCCTTTTGTAAAAAATGCAGATTATACATTTGGGGAATATTAGCCAAATTACCTGAATCCTCTAATAATCCAATATGTATATTTCTAAATCTATCAATATATTTAACTTGTTCTATAAAAGAAGTTATATTTATCCCCTGCAAATTCGGCAATACAAATATCACATGCTTATCAGTAAGCTGAAGATAAGATTTTTTTATTGCCTCCAATAATTGCCAATTATCGATAGGCACAATAAATGCTTTCGTTTCAGTTTCTATAACTAATTTATATAATAAATCACAAACTTTTACGAATGCTTTTATGCCATATTTGTCGGATATGCTTTGTTTTATTGCATGAACAATTTGTTGAACATCATTTTCGACACCAAGCTCATAATCATCTAATAACACAAGGCTGTCATTCGTCTTGTTTAGATATTGTTCTAAAGTAAAAAAATGCTCTGGTGTATTTTTATATAAATTAATAAGTCCGATTTCCATTCTTATCACCTACATATTAAAACATTAATCTATTCAGCCTTTCTAGGCTCTTTATCATCTGCCAATCTCATTTTTCCAAGCTCTGTTGTCAAATTCTCCCTTTTATACTTATACGAACTGTTCAATAAGCTTTCATCCTCATTGTAACGATTAGATTCTATCTGCAGCAAATTGCAAACAGCCTCATACATCAAATCATTCGTAAAGTAAGCGTTTCTGTGTTCCTTAAATACAGCAACACTGTCACTGAATAGCTGCTTGTATTCATCAGATACATAAATAAACATGGGAATCTGCAATGCTTTAAAGCCAGCAGCATCAGGATTACGCTTACGATAGGGATCAGCACCATGATCGCTAAAATACAGCATAGCCTGTAAATTCAAATTTGCATTAGCATACTTATAAACTTCACTCAAAACATAATCTGTATAAGCAATGCTGTCATCATAGTTCAAAACCATATCAAATTGACCGGGTTTGCTGAATTTGGCAAAGCTTTGCGGATAACGGTTAATGCAATCCTCATGACTACCCATAAAATGCAAAACAACAAAGTTATTCTTCATAGGATCAACCTTTTTCAGGCAATTAACCAAATCACCATCATATTGATACTTGCCCCTTAAATTTTTATTCTCGCTAAGCCATTCCGCATGGTCCGCAGTTTTAGCCACCATAGTAATAGGAGTATCTGCATCACTGATATAGCCTTGGTTGCTGAACCAATAGGTTTCATAACCGGCCTTTTTAGCAATATCAATTATGGTAACACTTTGATTGAATTCTTTATTATTATACTGATTTTTCTCCGTCAGAGCACGCTCTAACGCCGGCACTGTCTGGCACCTGCTCGTATAAGCATGGTTGAAGAGAATAAAATTATCATTGCCACGCATAGATTTCAGCCAAGGAGAATTATCATTTTTTACATCACTATATGCACTCATATAATAGGCAGAAGCAGATTCACCAATAACCATAATCACCGTGGAAGGTTTGGAGAACACAGGCTTAGACGGCGATACAGTTAAATCCGCAAAATTTTGCTCATGATAAGTTTTAAACCTATTAGCACCTTCAAAATACTCTTTAGCAAATACATATGTCTGCATGACGCCAGTATTGAAAAACATCTTGCTTCCATAAACAACGGTAGCTAAACATATAAGCATCGCTGCAGCAACATACTTCTTGCTTAGTTTTACTGTGTTGTTAGTATAAAAATTGTTTAAATGCACAAAATACAGCAACATTAAAGCTAAAACTACAACTGCTGCCATAATTCCAAAATATCCCAGATTTAGCAGTAAATATTCCTTGGCTTCTTCAGGATTGGTCTGCAATAACGCAATAGAAGCAGCTTCGGTAATAGGATACTGATAGTTAGCAAAGTAAACTAACTGCAGACACGGTATTAAAGCTGCAATTGTATCTGCCAAACCAAAGCCAAATGCTATTATCCTGCTATCTTGCCATTTAATTAAAAGCAGGCGTAAGCATACAATAAAAGCGAAGAAATATGCACCGAACGACTCATCATAATGCTTATCAATAAAGGTTAACGTACTATGATAAGTCAGCCAATAGCAGATAGGATACACTAGAACCCATGCAACGCCAACTATTGCATGAGGCAACAATTTATTTAAATTCAACCCGGCATGTTTCCACGTAGAAACAGCTATAGCTACCGCCAAAGCACACGGAAGATAGCGACGCATTTGTAAAAACAATGTAGTCGGACGAATGCCAACGGAAGTAAAATAATAAACGCCTACTAAGACTATATATGTTAAAGCTAAACTAACAAAAAATGTTTTGGATTTAGATAAAAACCTCATATTTGTGATTTTGCACCCTTAACAACATTAAAAATGACTGATAAAGTCAGCTATATGTATTCTAAGCATCTGTCTGCCCAGTGATTTTCCCTGCATGTTTTTTCCCGGCTGAGGCATATCTACATCAGCAAAGGCAGTATTTTTGAGATATTTGTAGTACTTATCATTAAAGCCCGGCTTTAAGACAAATTCCCAAGGCTTATAGCGTCCTGCATAATGTAAAATAGCAATATTGTTTCTTGCTTTAATAGCTGAAGCTCTAAACCTATTATTAAGCAAAACCTTCGGCAATAAATCAAAAATAGGCGGAATTACATTCCACGATAACGGCAATTCCTTCCAATTATACATAAGGAGCTTGTTCAAAGCATCCTGATCATGGTGCGGGAAATTGCCTGTTGCAGCAAGCTCAATTACTTTACCGGAATAATCATTGGTACGCCACTGCTGTAAATCCATTATGACAACTCCGGAATTAAAGTACTTTTTATCTAAAGGCAAGCCAATAACCTCATGCTTCTGCTGCATCAATCGCTTGGAAGCCATAATGCCATAATCCGGCACAGCAGCTATAGCCTTCCCCTGCATATCAATGTTCCATAAAACAGCTATATCCTGCAGAACCAGCAAATCTACATCCAGATAAATTACCTTTTGCACATTCTCAGGCAATATATTGGCCATATCTAATCTGAAATATGCAGCCTTGCTGATATGTCCGCTTGTATACAGCTTTTCAAAGCCCTTGTATGCCGATAAATCACAAACTACCAGCTCTGCGTTCTTTCCGGCAATAGTCTTCTGTAAACCTGTAATTTTTTCAGCAGTAATACCATCACTCAATAAGAAAAAACATACTTTATTTATTTCGTCAGTATTCTCTAAAATTGATTCCATGACTACAGCAACATGCTGCGCATAATTATTATCTGCTGCTAATGCAATATTTATCGTTTTCATAACGAATCTCCTAGTGTTTTTTATTTATTATACTATAAATAGCATTATTATGCTGACTTTTTCTCAATCACTAAGCCACAACTTATTTGCATTGCCGGCCAGACTATATTATAATAATTTTTAGATGATTTTATAAACAGAAAGGAAGTAACCGAATACATGTCTATTTATATTATAGCAGGCATCTGTCTTTACATCGCTTCTTACGCGTTTTATGTCACATTTTCTCATGGCCTTGGCCACAAAGCAGAATACCTGCAGCTGCGCAGATTTATTCCTTGCGCTATTTTAGCTGTGTTGCCTACTGCATGCGCAAACATTACTTTGTCCAGCCCATTAATAATTTCAAGCTTTATAGTAGGATTATCCTGGATAATTACCTATCCATTATTATACTTTAAAACAAACCATATCAGGTCAAATGATTTTGGTTATCATCTTGATATAGTATTTGGACTTTATGTTATAGGCTGGCTTACTAGTATAAAGGTTATAATTCTATATTTTAATTTTTTACCGAATGCTCTCCTAGCTATAGAATCAACAATTGAATTACTTCTTTTGTTGATACCATTAGCACAATGGGGTTATTACTATCTTTATGATACTTGCATTGATGATAATGGAATGATGATGATTCAAGAAACCAACTATAATGAAGTTATTGAATACTTTTCTTCTTTGCCAAAAATCTTTTTATATACATCATTTGCTTTTCTAGTATCAATCTGCAGTCTTTTAATATATACTAATATTAGCTTTTTATATATAAAAAGTAATATTAGCATTAATAACCTCATTCCCATTTTTTTGACATTCATTTTCTTAACAGTTTACTTATGGAAGAAGAAAAAAGGCGTATTCATCCGTACCGGTATAGTAGAATTGTACCTTGATGTGAAGGAATACTTCGAAACAACAAAACTTTATGTCCATAACATGAATGAGCGTGTTGCTAATCTGACAGTTACTCCCTCAAAACCTCGTTTTTCCAAACCATCAACTATAATCCTAGTAATCGGCGAATCAGAAGCTCGCGATTATATGAGTGCATTCTGTGATTATCCTCTAAATACAACACCTTGGTTAAGAAACAAGAAAAATGATGATAATTTTATACTGTTCCCTCATGCCTACTCTACAATACCACACACTGTATCGGCATTAGAACGTGCATTAACCGAATTTAATCAATATAATGACAAACAGTTCTATACTTCCTGTTCTATAATTGATATCGCACATAAGGCTGGTTATAACACGTATTGGTATAGTAATCAAGGACATCTTGGTTGTGCAGATACTCCCGTAACATTAGTAGCAAATACATCAAATGTTGCCAAATGGACTAAGCAAAATTTAAATCAACTGCAATTTGACGAATCATTATTAGAATACCTTCCAGAAATCGATCCTTCAACAAATAACTTTGTTGTCATTCACTTAAAAGGTAATCACTTCAACTACATAAATCGTTATCCTCAAAGCTTTGCTAAATTCAGCAAACCAGACAAATATGATTTGATTCCAAATTATTTGGACTCTGTTGCATATACAGATTATATTCTTCAACAAATCACCGAATACGCGCAAAAAAATTTAAATCTACAAGCACTTTTATATTTCTCAGATCATGGTGTAACACCTGACCAAAGACGTTCTCCAAACTTTAACGGCTTTGCTGCTGTTCGTATTCCAATGTTTTGTTATTTCTCTGAAGAATATAAGTCTTTATATCCACAAACATTCGAAACTTTAAAAAATCACTCCGATTATTATTGGACTAACGATTTGGCCTACGAGTTGATTTGTGGTATTTTAAACATTACTTCTAATCATTACGATGAAAGTAACAGCCTTGCTTCGCCAAAATATAAATTTACTAAAGAAACTCTTAAGACTGATCTTGGAAAACGATATTTAAAAGATGATCCCAATTGAATATAGCATTCTAACCTATTTGTTTTTTGCTTTCTGAAGCTCATACAGCTTCAAATACTTCATCATAGTATAAATAAAATGCTGCAGACTGGAATATAAACCGCTCCAGCCATCAATAAAACCAAGCTGCAGTATATAAGCCCGCAGAAAGCCATAAGCCGAATGCGCAAAGCATGCTGCAAGTGAGGTCCGCTTTCCCTTTGCAAAATTATCCTCTGCCCAAATAGTAGTATAATGCCCTGCCTTATCCCACCATTGTTGCCAGGAATCATATGTATAATGTTCGATATAGCCTGCCAGCTTTTCTTTCGGCAAATCGCATACCGGTCTTTCATGCACTTTATTTTCCCAATGCACCTTATTTACAGGGAAAAGGCGCAACACCTCATCCGGTTTAAAAATGCCATGCTTATAGGTAAATCCAAAAGCATGTATTTTACGCATAATGCTGTACTGCTTTTGTGCTTTTGTTGCCATTGCTTTTTCTATAGCACAGCAAAGCTCATCATTCATTCTTTCATCTGCATCCAAATAGAGCCCCCATTCTGTCTTTACATGCTGCAAAGCAAAATTGCGCTGCGCCGCAAAGTCATTATCCCAGGCACGGTAAACAACTCTTGCGCCATTCTCCTCCGCTAATTGAACTGTTTTATCAGTGCTGCCGGAATCAACTATTAGCACCTCTGCTGCTACCTTCTTGGCATTCTGCACAACAGCAGCTATATTTTTTTCTTCGTTTTTTGTTAAAACAACTACAGTAACGTCACTCATGCTTATTTTCCTCATATTTAAATATTATTTTATCTCAAATGAACATATTAACAAATAGCAGTCATCCCACTACTATTTACTTTTTTTGTAAATATATTATACCATAGCTACATATTTTATCCAAAGAAAAAGTGCTAAACATTACGTCTAGCACTTTTTCTTTGTTATCTCACGCCGTATTCGCTATTATTTCATGCCTAATTTTAATTCAATTTTCAGTACCGTGTACCAAAACAGATATTGCAGGCAATTCGCTAACTCCTTTTTTTGCCATGAACGCTCCATTAACAGCTTGTAATTAAAGTAATGCTGAGGAGTTTTTGGCGGTAACGGATCGGGCAAGCTGTCCCAAGGAGATAAATCCAAATAATGACGCCATAATGCGTCAGCATCATTCAAAACCATATGCCACGGCTTATTTCTGCCGCAAAAATGATAAATTAACGTTCCCTTATCAGAACCGCCATTATAGCGTCTGTCAATAAATAATATCTCACCATCCAAAACGAGATTCATAATATCTTGGCTTTGTCCGGAAAAACGGCTGGGATCAGCACCTTGATAAGAAAAAACCTTTTCCGTAATCTGTTCTTTTTCCCATTCGGCAATATCAATCCACATCAGGCCATCGTTAAAATGCTTGCCGCTTTTTTGATGCAGGAAATTTGTTTTATATGCCACAGCCTGAGGCGTTTCACTGGCAGCAGCAAATGGATAGCCTTGTAAGTCGATGTCAGTAATTTCGTTAATATCACCAACGCAAAGCATATCTGCATCCATATATAAATACTTATCGGTTAAAGGCTTAAGTATTTTAGGCATTACCGAGCGCAAATAAGTCACTCTTGAAAAATGTCTTGTTTTAATATGAAACGTCTGGAAAGGCTTCATATCCATAATATATACATAAAAATTTTGCTGATACTTTTCTGCCAGTTGCCTGGTCTTGTCCAGATTCTCTTTGCTCACACCGTCACAAAAAATATGGATAGCAAAGGCTTTATCAGTATTATTTTCCAGAACAGATGTTACTGTTACTCCCATCTGCATAAAAAATGCGTCGTTGATATTAAATGCAATATGAATGATTTTATCAGCAGCTTTACCGGCTAAGCATTCATAATTGGTTCTTTCTTGTATAAACTGATTTTTTGCAAACTCTTCCTGATTAAACATTTCTTCTCCTTTGTATATCATGCAGCACGCTTATTTAAAACTATCACTACCCCTGCTTTCTCTACACACAACACTATCATTTTGTACGTCCAATTTTAAAACATTCCAACATCTTTTTTCCAGATATTTTCAAGCTATTGGATAACTCTTCTCTTTATTTTGGCTCATAATTCATTATTCGTCAAGAAAAATGTAATTTATTGCACTTTTTCCTACGAAAAAATGCAATTTTTGACAATTTTTCTAATGAATATTGTATGCATACATTGTTATATTCTACAACTACATTCTGAATGTAAAATAATGAATTTGAAAAATTAACTACCAATCGTCAAAACAGATATTTTCATTAAGGAATAAATTCAATCACTACTAAATCTCTCTGCTTACCTCTCTCCAATGCCAATCGTACTAAAAATCCCCCTGACAAATCAATGCCAAGTGGATAATACTGTACAAACTTATATTATTTCAGATACGGAAGCAGCTTTTCTATTAGGCGATATACTTCTGTTCCGGGCGTGGATTGAAAAGCCTTCTTGCCTTTATTGATATTGGCAAGTTTCTTGGCATTGCTAATAGCTTGCTCCATATAAGGTTCCAAAAGCTGGTACATATCAGACCTATTTTTCTTATATTCACTTGTGTTTAATTTAGCCAGGCATGAACTGAGCTTTGCCCAATATTCCTGACGATGTAAATCGGAATGAATAAACGAGAAATGCAGCAGGAACCATAGTTCAATGCATTGGTTTGACCAAAGCGCGTGATAAGTAGTTTCTTCGTTACTATAAGTATGGCAAAGGTCGACAACCTTATCAATGTTTTGCGCAGGAAAATCGTCAGTATCATAGACAATCCATACATGCTTATAGATATTGGAGCTTTTGGCAACTTTTTGCTTAACTTTCTGTAAAAGGTTGAGAGTATTATCACCTACACCGATGATATCTAGCTGCACTCTGCCACGATATTTGCTGTTGATAGTGTTTTTGACACCTTGGAAGTAAGCCGGCTCTGTGCTTATACCTTCGGTAGTTATAAGATGATACTCAGGCTGAATCTTTTTGGGAGTGTCACGTCTGGGTTTAAGCCAGGATTTCTTCAAGTCGCCTTTTTTAGGAGGTTTTAAGCTCATTGCCATTCACCATCCTTCAGCATATTCTGCAAGTATGGGTCTGCACCGTAACGTCCTTCAAGATACTGCTTATCGTAAGCTGCAGTATTATTGATACGCTCGTTGTTTTCTTTGCGGATCTCATAGAGCGAGTACAGCTCACTGCTGTGGTTATCTCCTTCAGCGGCAAACCAAATCTCGTCACGGCGGTAAACAGTGTTTTTCATAGTTGCTATATCGTGAGAGGTGAAGATTAGTTGCGCTCCATGCGTATTTAGCTTAGGATTTTTAAACAGAGCTATGATGTAACGCAGCAGCTTCGGATGAAGCTTGGCATCTAATTCGTCAATAACAGCCAGTCTGCCTTCTGCTAAAGCAATCAATAGTATCGGCAATGCTGCAATGAGCTTTTTAGTACCATCAGATTCATCTTTATAGGATAACTCGTAGGTTTTTCCATGCAGTGTTCTTTGCATGATGAGTTGTTTGCTATCGTTGTCGTAGCGATAGCCGTTGATATCAATGCCCATATCATTTAAAGCACTGATAAATTGCCGGCGTATGGTTTTGTTATCAGACAGCATTATCTGTAATTCAGCTTCAGGATTAGCATAGCTGCGGATAATGCAGCTTTCAAACCATTTTTGAGCGTCATTGATAGCAGGGATATCATAGTTGATTGCCAAGAACGATAAGTAGGGCATTTTGGGATTTACATCTCTATTTATGGATGCCTTGTTTATGCTAGAGCCTAAAATAATAACCTTACCTTCTCGGTCAAAAATATGGGCGGTGCGTTTGCCGCCTATTTTTTTTCTGTCCAGTGCTTCGGCAATGATTTCATCATGAAGCATAGAAAAGTAATAGCGGTACTCATAGCCATTAGTACGGAAGTAAAGCAGGAATTCTGTAGGCTCATTAGAGGTTTTTTCATCAAACAGGAAGGGCGTGCAAGATACTTTTTGCTGTACTATAAGCTTAGTACGAGTTTTTTCCATATCGTAGATAGGTTTTACCACGGTGGAGATAAGGCAGGTTAAAGCCTGCAGCATATTTGTTTTACCGCCGCCGTTAGGTCCATAGATAGCTGCTACAGGTAAAAGATTACTCGCTGGCTTGCAGTAAATAATATTTTCGGCAAACTCAGGCAGATTAGCTGCCTGCATATCAAAAACTGTTTCATCTTTATATGATTTGAAATTTTTAAATGAAAATTGACAGAGCATGAAATCAACTCCTTTCATGCTCATTGTAACATTAAAAACGCCAAAAATCAATTTTATAAGCCTGTTTTAGAAAATATTTTACTGAAAACGGCATATAAAACCTAAAATTTGTTTTTTTAGCTGCTACTGGAAGTGCCTTTAGGCGTTTTTCACCCAAACTCTAAACTATTGGCATTGTTTAATATTCTATCATTTTCCCTAACGAATATCATACGCGTACATTATTCTACTATACAACTACATTTAAAGTGCAAAATAAGGAGCAGCTTAAGCCGCTCCCTATCTATTCTTCATCTTTCTTTATCCTGCGCTGCAGCAAAACAAGACGCAACGACAAAACAACAGCACTGCAGATTACGCCGATATCCAGGCTCTGCCAATAAGCAAAGGCACCATTATTGAACTTGTAATCCAAAAGCAGACCCACCGGCAGGCAAATTGCCCAATAAGCCAGCATGCTGCACCAAAATGTAGCGTTAACGTCCTTGTAGCCACGCAAAATTCCCTGTATCGGCGCCGCGACTGCGTCGCCTCCCTGCCACATAATAGCGTAGATAATAAACACCTTTACCAGCTCAATAACATGCGGATTCGTTGTATAAATGAGCGCAATATACTCACGCGTCACCAGCTCCAGCGCCATGTAAACCATAGCAATAAAAAGGCTCATCTCCAGTCCCAATGCCGTGTAATCGCGCGCCCCCTGATAGTTTTTCGCACCATATTCAACGCCCACCACAATCGTCAGCGCCAGCGAAAAGCTCATGGGGAACATGTAAATGAGCGAGGAGAAATTGAGTGCCGCCTGATGCGCAGCAATCACCTCTGTGCCGAATTTGGCAATGAACAGCGCCACAACGCCAAAGATGCTTGTTTCCATAAAAATAGCCACGCCCATAGGCACGCCAATGCGCAGATATTCCGCCACCAGCTGCTTAACAGGGCGCACCAAGCCCAGCACATCATACTGCTTGAACGGTTGCAGCTTCGACACCACCACCGCGAACATCACCAAAAGCAGCCAAAAGGTGATGCCCGTTGCTACGCCGGCGCCAATGCCGCCCAGGCGCGGCAAGCCCAGCTTGCCGAAAATCAGCACATAGTTCAGGAAGGCGTTGACAGGCAGCGCCAAAAGATAAATCTTCATCGACAGCTTGGTATAACCCAAAGTATCTACAAGGCTGCGCAGCGGTGTGATAAGGAAGAACGGCAGCACGCCTATGCCAAGACCGGCCATATACCACAGCGCAATGTGATAAACCTCCGGTGCCAGTCCCATGCCCTGCAAAAACGGCGGCAAAAAGATAACGCCACCGACAATTATCAGCGCAGAAAAGGCTACAGCCAACAGCATGCCATGTCGTACTACCGTAGAGATTTTTTCCTTTTCGCCTGCACCCAAAAGGTTGGCAATCAAAGGCATCGCCGCCAGCAAAATGCCTGCAAAGCAGGTCTGCACCGGCATCCAGATATTACCGCCGATGGCAGCGCCGGCCAAATCCGCATCGCCAGCCTGCCCGGACATACTGGCATCAAAAAAGTTCATGCCCATAATCGCAATCTGCGTGCCGATAATCGGCAACATAACGCTCAGCAGACGCTTAACCTTATCCTTATAATCCTTGTGTAAAATTTTTAGCATATCATTACTCCCATTTTCCCTAATATAACAAAAGCCACACGGCTGCAAACACAGTCGTGTGGCGAAAAGATGACTATTGAATCAGAAAAAATCCACAACAATTTTTCAGATTTAATTTTAACAATAAGCAGCCTGCTTGTCAAGCTCAGTCTTCTGCTTCTGCCAATTCGGAAAGATAAGCCCAACGGTCCACCATCTCATCCAGCTTTTGCTGCACAGCCTCCTGCTGCTTCGTCAAATCTGCCAGACGGGTAAAGTCACTGCCGCATTGGTTGATTTCTGCGCCCAACATTTTCAGCTCTGCCTCACTGCGCGCAATCTCCTGGTCCAGACGCTCCAGCTCCAGGCGCTCGCCATAAGTCATTTTCTTCTTCGCAGGCTCTTCGGCAGGCTTTGCTGCAGCCACCGGCTTAGCCTTTACAGGCTGCGCCTGCTGCGCACTTTCCTCCTGCAGAGCTTCTGCATAATCGCTGTAGCCGCCGATATACGGCTTAATGCTGCCATCCTGCTCCAACGCAAAAATCTTTTGTGCAAAGCGGTCGAGGAAGTAACGGTCATGGGAAACGGCGATAACCGCACCGGCGAAGCTGTCCAGATAATCCTCCAAAACAGAAAGTGTCGGGATATCCAAATCATTTGTCGGTTCGTCCAAAAGCAGCACGTTCGGTGCCGTCATCAGCACACGCAACAGATACAGACGGCGTTTTTCACCGCCACTGAGCTTGGACACCGGCACCCATTGCAGCTCCGGCGGGAAGAGGAAGCGTTCCAGCATCTGTGCCGCACTGATGCGCTGACCGTCGGCCGTTTCAATGTAATTATTTGCTTCCTTGATATATTCCAGCACACGCATATTGCTGTCCGGGAATTCGCTGTGCTGTGCAAAATAGCCAATCTTCACAGTCTGGCCTACGCGCATTTCGCCGCTCGTAGGCTGCAGCTTACCGGCAATGATATCCATCAGCGTTGATTTGCCTGCGCCATTAGGACCGACGATACCGATGCGGTCATTACGCAGCAGGATATAGCTGAAATCCTTGATATAATCCTTACCGTCCCACACCATGCCGATGTCTTCCAGCTCGATGATTGTTTTGCCAAGACGACTGCTGACGGAGGACATTTCCAGATTTGCTTCCGTCTTGACGTTCTTCACTTCCGCTTCAATCTGAGCAAAGCGCTCCACGCGGTCCTTCTTTTTGGTACGGCGTGCTTCCGCACCACGGCTAATCCACGCCAGCTCGCGGCGGTAAATGTTGCGCAGCTTTTGCGCAGCAGAGGCCTCCGCAATACGGCGTTCCTCACGCTTTTGCAGAAAGAAGCTGTAGTTGCCTACATAAACATAGCCCTTTCCGCCATCTATCTCTAAAGTGCGGTTAACAACACGGTCAAAGAAATAACGGTCATGGGTTACCATCAGCAGCGCACCCTTGCGCGCCAACAGCTTTTGCTCCAGCCAGGCAACAGTGGCGTTATCCATATGGTTGGTAGGCTCGTCCAAAATCAGCAGGTCCGACGGACGCACCAGCACGCCTGCCAAGGCCACACGCTTGCGCTGGCCGCCGCTCAGCTCGCCCATCTGCTGCTGCAGATTAGTGATACCAAGCTGCGTAAGCACCGCCTTCGCTTCGCTTTCCAGCTGCCAGGCATATTTATCATCCATCTGCTGCTGCAAATCAAGCAAATGCTTTTGCAGCTTTTTGTTATCAGGCTCCGCTGCAGCCTGCTCCACCGCAGTTTCGTAATCGCGTAACAGCACCATCAGCGGCGAATCGCCTTTAAAAACCTGCTCCAGAACAGTTGCGTCTGCCTCAAACGGCGGATCCTGCGGCAGATATTCCATCACCACGCCGCCGGGAATTGTCAGCTTGCCGTCACCGGCCTCATGATGGGCAATCATGCGCAGCAAGGTACTTTTACCGGTGCCATTGACACCGATAATACCATACTTGTCGCCCTCTTCTACGTTAAATGTAATATTTTCAAACAACAATCTGTCGCCATAGCTGTACGACAAATCCTCTGCACTTAAAATCATTTTACTTATCTCCCTGTAAAAAATTTACACTCTAAAATTATATCACGCCTGCTGATAAAAGTAAAAAGGACGAACCGCTAAGGCTCGCCCTTCGTATTGCTAATTCACTGTTACCTGTAAATTTTCGTTTTCCTCTGCTGCGTCCTGCAAAACCTGCAGCAGCTGCTCGCCATACCAGCCCAGCTTTTCATTGTCGGTAATATCAGCAGGCACAATAATCTGCGTCGGCTCGGCAATTTCTGTCAGGCAATCATACAACGCGTCTAAATTGGCGCCGTAGTACACAGGCAATGCCAGTGCGCTGCGCAGATATTTATGCAGCGCAGGCACAGAGGTCATGCGCTCAAGATCTAATGTAATTGTTCTCATGTTAATCTCCTTATTTTCCGTAAAGCTTACTGAAGGACTTGTAGTGATCACCGGTATAGTAAATCAGGCCATCGTTGGAAAAGACAATGCGCTTCGCGTTACGATTACCCTTCACATAATCAATGTCACATTCCTTCCAGTTACGGCCGTTTTTCTTCGGCAGCTTACCCTCGTAATTGCCGTAGCGGTCGCCGCCGATGGATTTACCGGGTGCAACCTTGTCTAGGGTGCCTTTTGTCTGCCAGCCCAGCTTTTTGGCCTCGTTTTTCGTGATATAGTTGTGCGGCAATCGCTTATATTCGTTGATGTAGGCAGCAACGTGCTCCTTATCGGTGTAGGCAGCGCTTTCGCTGATTTTGATTTTGCCGCTGTTGGCCTTGACGTTGGCCGCAGTGTTCTGGCCATTGTTGCTCTTGGTTGTATTAACAGTTGTTGTCTGGTTTGTCTGTTTATCGTTGCTCTTGGGGCTGTTACTGCCGCAGCCGGCAATTACGCTGACGCTGAGCAGCATCGCCAGAAAGAACGCTAAAAGTTTTTGCATAAGTATGCTCCTTTCGTTTTCTTTTCATTATATCATATACAAAAAATCGGCGCACCATATCATGGTACGCCGCCCCCAAAAGTTCACAAGTAATTCCTTGAAAAAAACTCTGCTTCATGTTATATTATAGATAAAGAAGACAACCGCCCAAGCAGTTCGTGCCATTCCAATCGGCTTACGCCTCTTGGGGCACTATTGCATGGCGTGCATAAACCAATCAGCAGCATCCTACGGACTTGCTTCTTGGATGCACCCGCAAAGGTGGGTTGCCGCTTAAATTAGGTTTGAAAAACCGTCTCTAGCTCGCAAATTACAGAGGCGGTTTTTCTATGTCTAGACTATCTGCTGTACTGAAAGATAAAAGTCAGCAATGCCAGAATGAACATGCCAAAAGCCATCAGGTCTTTGGAATCATCGTTCCTCATAGACATCACCTCGATTCTCTTAGAGAATTTCGGCAATGCCACCCCGTAAACGGTTGTCTTAAAACATATTTTAGCATATAAAACAAAAACATACAACGAACAAGCTGTGAAGTTTGCCGTTGTATGTTTTTTATTTATATCTTGTTTTTACCTTACATCTCTGCCATGAGTATAAACCGGCAGCAGCTTCGGCGACAGCTCGCCCTGCACTCCGGCAGCCTTTTCTTCCTCAGCGTAGCGACGTACATGCTCCAGGCTCAGCTTGCCCAGCTTAACAGACTTCGCTGCTTCGGCAGCCTTAGTACCGGCAATGCGGCCAAAGACGATGATATCCAGCAGGCTGTTGCCCATCAGACGATTGGTGCCGTGAATGCCGCCAACAGCTTCACCGGCAACAAACAGGCCCGGCAGCTTTGTTTCCGCATCCTTATCAATCAGGATACCGCCGTTTTGGTAATGCAGCGTCGGATAAATCAAAATCGGCTCCTTGCGCAGGTCAATGCCAAACTTAGCATACATACGCAGCATACCCGGAATGCGTTTGGCAATCGTGCCTTCACCATGCAGCATTTCAATCAGCGGCGTATCGAGCCACAGCGCCACGCCATCGAGCGCCTTCACGCCCTTGCCGCGGGCAGTACACTCGCGAATGATAGACGCAGCCGCCACATCACGGGTTTCCAGCGGATGCATAAAGATTTCGCCCTCGCTGTTTACCAGCTGCGCACCAATCGAGCGCACCTTTTCGGTAACCAGCGCACCGTAAATCTGCGCCGGATAAGCAACACCCGTCGGATGATATTGAATAGCATCCGCATAAATCAGCGGCGCACCGGCACGGTATGCCATAACAAGGCCGTCGGCAGTCGCACCATAATGGTTAGAAGTCGGGAAGCCCTGATAATGCAAGCGTCCTGCACCACCGGTTGCCATGATTACGCATTTAGCACGTACAACCTTGTACTCCTGCGCATCAAAATCCCACAGCACCGCACCGGCAGTTTTGCCCTCCTCGTCAAGCAGCAGCTCGACTGCGGGTGAAAACTCCAGCACCGGAATACCGCGGTTCTGCACTTCGTCACGCAGCACGCGCATGATCTCCGCACCGGTGTAATCGGCGCAGGCATGCATACGCTTACGGCTCGTGCCGCCGCCATGCGTCGTTACCATAGTGCCGTCCTGCTCCTTGTCGAACATAACGCCCAGCTTGCTCAGCCAGTCAATCGCCAAAGGTCCGTTGGTTACCAGCTCTTCCAACAGCTCGGGAATATTTTTGTAGTGACCGCCGCCAAAAGCATCCAGATAATGCTGCGCCGGGGAATCGTTGCCCTTATCCGCAGCCTGAATACCGCCCTCGGCCATCATCGTGTTGGCATCGCCCATACGCAGCTTCGTTACTACGAGGACGTTAGCACCGCCGTTATGTGCTTCCAACGCAGCGGAAGCACCGGCACCGCCGCCACCGATAACCAGCACATCAACGTCATAGTCCACTTTTTCCAAATCAAGCTCTACATCCTGCAGGCGGCTTTTGCCCTCCAGCAGCTGTGCCAATTCTACCGGCACCTTCTGGCCCTTGTTAGGACCAACCTCCAGCACCTTGAAGCCCTTGGAGCTGTAGTCCGGATGGAACTCCTTCAGCAGCTCGTCCTTCTCCTCTGCCGTAAAGCGTTCGATAGAAGCGTGCAGACGTTGGGCACGGGTAGCTTCAACCTTAGCCATAGATTTTAACATATCTTCAGTAAATGCACTCACCTTGCCGCACCTCCTTATTTTTCAATCTCACGCTTGTTATACAGGTCTTTGATTTCGTCCAAAGGCATATTTTTGAGCTTTTCCAACAGCGTTACATAATCGCCGTTTTCAATCTCGGCAACACGCTGAGCCAAATGCTCGCACTTCGGCGCAATATATTTGCCTGTCAGGCGACGGCACAGCAGGCCAACAGCGCTGTGGCTGATTTGCGCCGGGCAACGGGATGCACATATATTGCAGCCAACGCAGTCAAAGGAAGCATGTGCTGCCTTCTCATATTCGCCGCGCTGAGCGTAAGCAATATACTGCATAACATTCAGGCCCTGCGGACAGCCCTTCGTGCAGGCATTGCAGCCAATGCAGCTGAAGATTTCCGGATACAGCTGACCGACAATATTATCGCTTGCCTTAATCTCTTCGATATTAAAGGTGCGCTTGTTAATCGGGAAGGAATCAATCTTGCCAACGCACATGCCTTCCTCAACCTTCGTCTGGCAGGAAAGCACAACCTTCAGCTCCGTGCTGCCCTTCAGGCGATAAATTACTGCACAGGCTCCGCAAAAGCCGCTGCGGCAGCCACAGCCGCGCACCAGCTTAAAGCCTGCATATTCCATGGCATCCATAATGGTCAGGGTTGCCGGGACACTGTACTTTTTGCCCAGCAGGTAAACAGTTACCATTTCTTCCATATTTTTGCTCCTTATATTTTCTTCTCCAAAACGTATTTCAGAATCTCAAAGCTAAAATCCGCTATAAACGAAACAGCTTCATTACGAGCCATCAATATATCGTGTAAGGAATAGCAATTTTAGCAAATGAGTGCTTGGAAGCACAGGAACAAGGGTACGTAACTTACTGTTACTATATGACAAATTTTACCGAAGTTCCGTCTTGCTTCCGCACGAAATTTGCGTTATGCCCTAAGGCATAGGAAAATTGCTCCTGACTGGAACGATATATTTATGGCGACGCAAAATATAATCAATATTCGTCCGGTATCTCGTCCAGCTCATCGCAGGTAAACACCGGTCCATCCTTGCACACGTACTTCTTGCCGATATTACAGCGACCGCACTTACCAACGCCGCACTTCATGCGCAGCTCCAGCGTCGTATAAACCTGCTTCTTCTCAAAGCCCATCTCAATCAACGCCGCCAGGCACAGCTTAATCATAATCGGCGGACCGCACAGCAGCACCGTCTTATCCGGCGTAAACTTCAGGTCCTTCAGGAAATTAGGCACAAAGCCGACATTGCCCGTCCAGCCCTCCTGCGCACGGTCAATCGTCAGATGCACACGCGTATCCTTTTGCACCGGCCACACATTCGTCAGCTCGTCATAACGCACAAAATCTTCCTTGCTGCGTGCGCCGTAAACAACATCAATGCTGCCGTAATCGTCACGCTTATCCAGCATATAATTGATTACACTGCGCAGCGGCGCCAAACCGATACCACCGGCAATAAACAGTAAATCCTTGCCCTTCAATTTATCCTCAACAGGGAAATGATTGCCGTAAGGTCCGCGCACTGCTATCTGCTGGCCCGGTTCAATATCAAAATGCAAAAAGTTCGTAATCGAGCCGCAGCGTTTAATGCTGAACTCCATATATTTTTCGTTCGTCGGAGAGGAGGTAATGGAAAAAATCGCCTCACCCTTACCGGGAACGGAAAGAATAGCGCATTGTCCCGGCAGATGCTCAAACAGCTTACCGCCGCCGATTTTCTCCACGCGGAAGGTTTTTACATCAGCTGTTTCCGTGCAGATATCCGTCACCACGCCAATCTGCGGAATCAAGGTATCCTGACAATTACACATCCTGCTTCACCTCCGCTTTTTCCAAGGCCTTGGCTACCTTGACGATATTCAGCTGCACCGGACACTTTTGCAGGCAGCGTCCACAGCCGACGCAAGCATATTCACCGTCATTGTTCTCCGGGAAATATACCAGCTTATGCATATAACGCTGACGGAAGCGCTCCACCTTCGTCTTACGCGGACTGCCATGCGCCATCAGCGTAAAATCCTTCGCCATGCAGCTGTCCCAGCAGCGATAGCGTTGCGTGCGCTCCTCAGTCTCCTGATAATCACGGATATCGTAGCAATGACAGGTAGGGCACACATAGGTACAAGTACAGCAGGACAGGCAGCCTGCTGCCATCTGTTCCCAAATTTTACTGTGGAAGACCTTAAGCTCATCCTTCGTCAGCTCGTCATTTACCTTGAAATCATGCAAGGGCAGTACACTCAAAATTTTCTGCGTCTGCTCCTTTTGCTCGCTAACTGCTTTTTCAGAAGCAGCTTCCGCCTCAGCCAGCACACCGCCCTCGACAAGCTTCGCTGTCAGCTCCTCGCCCTTGGCAGTCACAGCCTGCCAGCAAAGCTCCTCGCCCACTAGCCAGGTCTGCACATCCGTCTCCGGAGCGCCTGCGTCAATGCCAAAGGCATGGCAGAAGCAAGTTTCTTCGGGAGCACTGCAGCCTAAGCCGATAAGCACGCATTGCTCGCGTCTTGTTTTGTAATATGTATCAACAGGTGCTTTTAAAAACACCTTATCTAAAATCTTAAAGCTGCGCGCATCGCAGGCACGCACGCCCATGACAATCGTCATGCCGGCAGGCGGAACATTCTGCTCCAGCGCCAGCTCCTTGCCGCTCGTCTTAAAGGTCAGCAGATTTTCTACCTGCGGGAAGAAAACATCCTTCGCGCTGCGGTTCGTCAGCGGCGCATCCAATGCAACCTCCACATCCTCTCGATACGGTGCGAAGTCCGCATGACCGCTCTTGTTCTTGCAGGGCAGCAGCAGCGTACCGATATTTTGCAGGGCTGCATATAACTTTGGCAGCTTATCCTTTGTTATCTTATACATGCTGCTCCCTCCCTTCTACCGCACTGTTGGCCTCGGGATCATTCTGCTTATAGCTTACCTGAGGTGCAGGCGTTTCGCTATCCGCACCGGCCTGATACTGGCCGAAGAAGCTGTTGATATCCTTCATAAACTTCATATTCAGCAGCTCCAGATGAATTCCCTGCGGGCAAACACGCGCACATTCGCCGCAGCCGGTGCAGCGCCCGGCAACGTGGAAGGCACGGATGATATGATACATCTGCTCCTCAACTTCGTCGGCATAAGCCTTGCCTGCTACCGGAGTATCAGGCTTATCAAAAATGCATTGCTCGCAGCTGCACGCCGGGCAAATATCGCGGCAGGCATTGCAACGGATACACTTGGAAAGCTCACTTTGCCAGAAGGCAAAACGCTCCTCGGCGCTCATCGCTTCAATCTCCTTGACCTTGGCGAATTTATCACCGGTAAACTGCGGTACAGTCAACGGCTCAGCCAACTCCTCATCCGCAATTTTATAAGCAGCGCCCTTGCACATCAGGCATTTGTTCAGCAGCACGTCAGCCTTCGCCAGACGCTTTTCACCATAAGCGGTGTTGACAACAACCTCATCACCGTCTACGCTCACGCTGATGATACCCTTAGCACCGGCAGCCTTAATCTTGTTGATATCCAGCATACCGCTGCAGGGTGTGCCGATGGCGTAGACAAGCTCACGCTTAATGCGGTTATCCTTCAGCAGCTGGTTCACTCCGTATGTATCGCAAGGCTTTAAGAAAACAGCCGTCTTCTTGCCTGCATGGCTTGTTTCGATTAAATATTTGCAGAGATTGGCAGGGCAGAACTCATTATAAACGAGCTTGTCGCATTCGTCTGCGCTGCCAACAGCAGCAGGTGCGTTATCGTAAAAGAATTCGCCTGCCTGCCATGCTAGCACACGCTCTACTGTGCCCTCTGCCAACAGCTCAGCTGCACGCTTCTGCAGCAGCTTTTCTATTTTTTGCATCGCAAATCCCTCAACTTTACATTCTCACCCAATGCCGCAATATGCTCGGCAAAATCGTTCATCACCTGTGCAAAACGTGCGCCCTCGGCCGCACTAACCCATTCCACACGGAAGCGCTCACCGGCCACGCCCAGATAATCAAGCATACTGAGCAGCAGTGTCATACGACGGCGTGCATAATAGTTGCCTGTCGAATAATGGCAGTCGCCGGGGTGACAGCCGCACATGATGACACCGTCCGCGCCACGCTGAAACGCGCGCAAGATAAAGAGCGGATTCACTCTGCAGGAGCAGGGAACCTTGATGATTTTGATATTAGCAGGATAATGCTTGCGGGCCGTTCCGGCACCGTCAGCACCGGCATAGCTGCACCAGTTACAGCAGAAGGCCACGATTTTCGGTTCAAAATTTTTCTTCTCTAGCATAATGCATCCACCTCTGCCAGAATTTGTTGATTAGTAAAGCCCTGCAAATCCATAGCACCACAGGGGCAGGCTACCGTGCAGGCACCGCAGCCCTGGCACAGCGCATTGTTTACCACAGCAACGGTACGTGTTTCGCGCACGCCCAGCTTAGTAATAACCTGCTTGCTCTCGCCGGTAATCGCACCGTAGGGGCAGACATGCGTGCAAGCCAGGCAGCCGCTGCAAATGCTTGTATCGCACTGCGCAGTGCAGGGGTTCGTCAGCAGCTTATCCTTCGCCAGCAGGCCGACAACCTTAACGGCCGCCGCACCGGCCTGCGAAACAGTTTCCGGAATATCCTTCGGTCCCTGGCACATGCCGCTGAGGAAAATGCCTGCCGTCGGACTTTCAACAGGACGCAGCTTCGGATGCGCCTCTACGTAAAAGTCATCGTTATCAATGCTGGCAGTCAGCATCGTTGCCAGCTTGCGTGCATCGGGAGAAGGCTGCACAGCCGTCGCCAGTACTACTAAATCAGGATTCAGCATCAGTTTGCGACCGCTGTTCAAATCACTGGCAAAAACCGTCAGCTTGCCATCGCCATCAACAACAACCTTGCCTACCTGACCGCGTACATAATGCACGCCGTACTCTTCCACCGCACGGCGTTGGAACTCGTCAAAGCCCTTGCCCGGAGTACGTACATCTATATAAAATACAGTTACATCCACATCAGGGTATTTTTCGCGGATATACATCGCATGCTTGGCATTATACATGCAGCAGATTTTACTGCAGTAGCTCTTGCCACGACCGCTCACATCACGCGAGCCTACGCAGGAAACTATAATAACCTTCTTCGGCTCCTTACCGGTAGAAGGACAAACGAGATGACCTTCTGTCGGTCCTGCTGCGTTCGTCAGACGCTCCAGCTCCAGCGAGGTGATAACGTCCTTGCTGGCACCGTAGCCATATTCGCCGAACTTGTCGAGAGACAGCGTTTTAAAGCCTGTTGCCAGCACAATCGCACCATATTTTTCCGTGATCAGCTCATCGGTCTGCGTATAATCAATTGCTCCTGCCGGACAAACCTTGGAGCAGATACCGCATTTACCTGTCTTGAACTTAATGCAGGCCTCGCGGTCGATAACAGGCACCTTGGGAATCGCCTGCGCAAAAGGAATATAGATTGCGCCGCGATTCTTCAGTCCCATATCGAATTCACTCGGAGTTTTGCGGGACGGACATTTTTCGGTACAGATGCCGCAGCCGCTGCACATATCAGCCTTCACGCTGCGTGCCTTTTTGCGGATTGTCACATCAAAATTGCCCACGAAGCCGCTCACGCTTTCTACCTCGCTATAGGTATAGAGCGTAATATTTTCATGGTTTGCTGCATCCACCATCTTCGGTGTCAGGATGCAGGCAGAGCAGTCGAGTGTCGGGAAGGTTTTGTCGAGCTGCGCCATACGGCCGCCGATTGTCGGCTCCTTCTCCACAATATCAACCTTGTAGCCTGCTTCCGCAATATCCAGCGCCGTCTGAATACCGGCAATACCGCCGCCTATAACCAGTGCGCGCTTCACTACCTGGCTTTCGCCGGGCTTCAGCGCTCCGTTAAAGCGCACCTTGGCAATTGCTGCCTTGGCTAATTTAATCGCCTTCGCTGTCGCTTCGGCCTTATCCTTCAGCACCCAGGAGCATTGCTCGCGGATATTGGCAATCTCTACCATGTAGGGATTGATGCCAACGCCCTCCGCACATTTGCGGAAGGTTGCCTCGTGCATACGCGGCGAGCAGCTGCAGACAACAAGTCTGTCCAGCTTATAATCTGCCACAGCCTTGCGAATCAGCTCCTGGCCCTGCTCGGAGCACATATATTTATAATCGATGGCATAGGCAACGTCAGGAATTTGGCGCACTGCCTCTACCACCTGGGCAACATCTACCGTGCCGGCGATGTTGCTGCCACACCAACAAACAAAAACACCAATCTTTTGCACGTAGCTTCCCCCTATTTATTATATTTTCTAAAGGCTGCAACCAAAAGCTGCTGCGGCATATCGCTCGGATAATGCTCCACACTTTCCGCAGACAGCTTGTTGTTTCCTTGCTGACGAATCTGCAGCAGACGCAACGCCTCCATAATACGCGCCGGACTCACGCCACGTGGGCAGCGCTCCTCGCACGCCATGCAGGACAGACATTGCCACGGTGCATCAGCCTCCAGCAGCTCGGATGCATAACCGCTGTTTAAGTCCCAAACTACGCGGTGGGGCAGCAAATCCATTTTAGACGCAGCTTCACAGTTCGCACTGCAGCGGCCGCATTGCATGCAGCGACGCACGTCGGTAGCAGCAAGGCGCAAAATATCCTCTGTCAATTGCTTTTCATCAACAGCCATTATTCCGCACCTCCTTCGCTCTCCGCAACACCAAGTGCTTCTGCAAGAAGCTCCGTAAAGTAGCGCGTCGGCAGGCTGCCTGCGGCACCATTGGCCGTCAGGTTATATGCACACAGCGGGCATGCAGTAACAAGTTCCTGCGCACCACAGCTTGCAGCATTATTTTTAATATCGCTGACGAGCTTTTCGCATTGCGCCTTATCCTTCAGCGCCAGATAACCGCCGCAGCATTCGTTGCGCATGCTGTAAATAACAGGCTCTGCACCCAACGCTTTAATAAAGGCTTCCATAACAGTAGGACTCTCTACGTCATCGAGGGCCAAAACCGCTCCCGGTCTAAGCAACAAACAGCCATAATAAGCGCCAACCCTGCGTTCCTTTAAAGGATGGCTCACAAGCTGCGCCAACTTTTCCCAACCGATTTCATCACGCAAAACCTCCAGGTAATGCAAAACTCGTGTTTCACCGGCATAAGGCTCTTCAAGTTGCAGATAATTATTTACCTTTTGGCGAATCTCCGTATTCGTCGCCATATCGTGATTCACACGCTTGATGACATGGTAGCACGCACTGCACAGCGTCACCAGAACGCCGCCGTTTTCACGCGCCGCCACAAGCGCACGCACCGCACTCAGACGCTCGGCAATAGCATCAGGCGCCATCGGGTAAACCGCACCGCAGCACTGCCATTCCGGCAGCTCCACCAGCGGAAAGCCCAGCACCTCAGCACAGCGTCGTGCTGCCATATCCAGCTGCTTCGCCTTCGTTGACAGCGTGCAGCCAGGATAATAATTATAAATCATCGTCTTTCCCTCCTTCGCAAAGGACATAAAACAACCTTGACCAAAAAATTGCTTTATTACGTATCTATTCTACATTAATTCTGAAAATACTGCTAGTAGCAAAGAAAAATTTTCTCGGTTGCGTCAGACAATACGTCTCGGCAACGCACGTTAAGAGTATACGCTTGTAAAAGCGTAATTTATCCACAACAAAAAAGCACCGCCTGCGCTGCAAAATGCAGTACAAACGATGCTTTATTAATAAAATTATTTAGCTTCGCTGTTATACAGCTCAAGCTGCTTTTGCAAATATTCCCTATACGCCGCACGTACACTGTCTGGGCCATTGATAATTACATCGCCGCCAAAACCTGCCACCCAGCCCAAAAAGCCCGCGTCAGACTGCACTTCAACGCTCGTAGAAAAATAAGCCTTATCATCCGGGCAGTCGTACATGTTAATCCTATTACCAAACCTTGCCAGAATATCAAGGCGACATTTCTGCTTGCAATGCAGACTAACTCGCTGCGTCGCACCATAACGCATATTAATATGCTCGCGCAGATAATCGCAGATATTTTTGCAAGAATCCTTAAGCATTTTGTAATCCGTGCTATCCGTCAGCTTATTCGCTGCTTTTCCCTGCACCCGCACATTTACCATACGCGACAGGCGGTAGTGACTGAAATTTTTGTATTCCCCCGTGCAGCCAATGACATAATAATCATCATTCATTGGCACGAAATAATACGGACTCACAAAATATTCCATTCCCTCATGGCTCAAATCCTTCTGCTGGGGATTGGGTACAAACTTATAGTTATATTGGAAGCTAATCTGCTTTTTATCCCTAATCGCCTCCATAATCTTATCAAAGTTATACTTCGTCTTACTTAGAGCCACATTCAGACTTGCATCACAAATAACAGCCTCCTTCAGGAACTTCCTGTCGGAAGGTGTACCCAACTGAAAAATCTTATTCACGAGCTTTTTTGCATCCTCCGCTGTCAAAAAGCGGGCTGAAGCAACTGCGTCTGCCAACATCTTGAGCTGGTCACACCCGAACGGCTTATTCTCATAATTTAGATACTTGCCATCGTTATGGTTTTCACAGGCTTCCAACTTGTAACCGCACGCTTCAATAGTCTGCAAATCGCGCATAATTGACTTGCGGTCCGGCTCACGATCACACACACCGTCCTCCAACAGCTTCGCAATAATCTGCGTAATATTCAGCGGATGCTGCTCATCCGTATTCTGCATATATTCAAACACGCGCAACAAGCGGCATTTGTTAAGATATTTTGCGTTCTGCTCTGCCATGCTATCAACCTCACTTCCAAGGAAACGCTTTGCGTATATATTCTCTATTTTTCATGATATACACAATAGCAAAGAAAATCAATACTGTCTATACCTGATTTCCGCCTGCTCTGAATGAATTATCGCCACATACTCGCGTGGATTCACAAACCTGATAATCTCCTCCACGTCCTCTTTTGACGCGTGCCCGCTCGTATGCAGCTGCACAGTATTGCAGGCAGCACAGGCCTCAGCCAGCTCCGCATTATAATACTCTGTCTCCTTGTCCTTAATATAGCCTGACCATTGGGAATAAATTACCAGCGGCTGCAGGTCGCTATATTTCGCCGCCAGCCTTTGCAGCTTCTCCGCAGCCTGCGTTCCGCTCAGAAAAATCAGTGCGCCACGTTCACGCAGCTTTTTCTCCTGCAACTCGTAGGCCGGTTTATCCTGCAACGCTTCCTTATCCAGCAGCAGGCTGTACATTCCCGGCAATCTGGCCTGCCTGTCCTGTTTGTAATTATTCAGATATGCATACAAATCCAGCTTATATTGATAATAACTCTGCACCTGCTCCAGCATATATCTGCTTGCCAGCACAATTTTATGTGCATACCGTGCAGCACGATAAAAATTGCGCAAGCGGATAAAATTCGTCGACGAACAGATGCAAAAGACCAGCTTATGCTCTCGCATCAACGCACAAGCCTGCGTAAGAAGTTCATCTTCCGTTAGCAGCTCGCCCTCCTCGCGCGTCATATTTGTGCCCTCAGTAATCAGAATATCTACAGGCTTGTAATGCAGCCCCAAGCCCAAGACATAATGCAGCAACAGCTTTTTAAGCTTCTCACCCATAAAGCCGTGCGTGCGGAAATCGCCCATGTGCAAAATACGCTTATCTGGCGTTTCAATCAGAAACATCATCGCCGCCTCTGCCGAATGGTCGATGGTGTAAGGCGTGACTTTAATATCGCCAACCTGCACAGCCTGCTGGGGCCAGAGCACATGATTACGCGTTTTGTCTTCCAAAATCTCAATCTGCTTCTTGTACTGCGCATCGTGTTTCGCCAAAGCGTGGTAAATATTGAGCAACGCATAGCGGCACATCTGACTCATGTACAGTGGAATCCCCGGCAGAATTTTATTGAAGCGCCCAATGTGGTCGCCATGATAATGCGTGAAGAATACCGCATCATATTGCACCTCGCCAGAAGTCAGGCCTTCGACCTCCAGCGCTTCTTTATGCTTGCTGCCCGGCAGATTCTCGCCAAAGTCAATGCAGATTTTTGTCGTATCCGTACTAATCAAAGTTACGCAGCCACCAATCTGGTCGGCATGAAGAAATTTTATGTTAGTAGACATCTTATCGCTCCCTATTATTTATCTCAAACTATCATTGTATCTTACCAGCTAAACCAATAATCTCTCATCTTCTCCAAAAATTCTTCTGTCAATGGATAGCCTGCACTCTCGCCTATAACAGCATCTATGCCACAATATGGACACAGTGCAGTTAAGTCAAAATCAACCCATTCTAACTCTTTAGTGTCAAAAACTTTAAGGCAATGAAAACATCCACATCTTTTATCATGTTCAAGCAGTCTTCTGTTAAACATAGAATATTCATGCGCTGTGATATAATCAGGCTCACATTTTTGTTCTGTATTATCATTTTTATGAAAATTTATCTTTTGCATTTTATCTCCACCCTTCCTAACAAAAAACATTTTAGTAGTTACATCAACTATGCTGCTTTCAAAGAACTTTGTAAGGATAGTATATGATAAGTGGTATGGCAAAAATGGTATAGCTGATGCTTGTTTTTGGGTAAAGAAAAACGCCCCGACGCGCGGGGCGAGTAAACTTAGCATTATTTAAAAACAAACTTCTGGCGCTTGCCCATCATCTTTCCTATAAATATATCCCAATTCAATAAAGTCTTTTGTATCTTCGATATGTAAAGAAGTCTTTCCAAAATCTGTATTAACACCAGCCTTATACGGCATAACAATAATAGCTTTTAAAGCTAATTTTTCAGGAAGTTTTCTTGTAAATCCAAAAAATCTCCAATAAGTTTTCCCTACTTCACTTCTCAATAGTTCTCTAACAAATGTTGCATAAGCAATAGCTTGCTTTATTGCTTCTTCTGGTGGTTCAGAAGATATATTTTCATCTTTTAGTTCTAAAATAGCTAATTGAGTTCCAATCCCTCTACCAACTCTAGCAAGTATGTCTATGCCTCCACCGTAAAATTTAGCATATTTTATATTATTTATTCCATTCTTAGCTCCACTAGCCTTTAAAGGCGTTGGCATTTGAAAAAATCCGCTACCCTCTAACATAGTTATAGGCTGTATATTTAAAATTTCTTTGCCTTGAGAAGATTTTTGCAAATAATTATCTAGCAAATAGCTTTCTAATTTATGTTCTGGTTGTCCACATAATTCTTCAGAAGAAAATTCTTTAAATACTCTTCTAAATCTTCTAGCTTCTTTTCCTTTCCATGGATAAAATTCGTCCTTTAGATTCTCGAAATATTCCTTGTCTTCATTAGACATTGACTCAAATATGTTCCCAGCTTTTTTATTGAAACGAATCGACACCTTATTATATGTATTAATCTTTAAATCAGCCACATCTTGTCCACAAAATCTCAAATTAAATACACTGTTCATAGCTTTGGATATTGGCATATATAATTTAAACGGCTTAGGAACATAAAAAGCATGCCTTGCCTCTTTTAGTTGTTCGTGGTTATCATTAATTTTTTGTATGTATTTTCTATATCTAGCAATCCACTCCCTGTCTGAATCAATCAGCTGTCTAGCTTTTTTTATTACCTCAATATACTCATCGTCCAATTTTGCCATCTTTAAAACCTCCAACAACTAAGATACTTATATATTCTCCACACTCAATTAAAACTCCTGCAATCCCTCTCCCTCACGCCTGCACGTGAACAGTTTATTTATGCTTCTTGCATCCATAATAACAAGCAGGATAGGGCAAAAATAGCAGCTCACTAAATATGTTTTGCGTTATTTAGTTTTCAAGGAACCTTGTGAAAATAGTATACGATAAGTGATATGGTAAAAACAGTATAGCTAAAGTTTACTTTTGCAAGAAAAAACTGCGGCATAAGCCGCAGCTTTGAAGGAATATTACATTTTACTAAAAGCTTCTGCTAAAATTTCTTTAAACTTGTTACAGTCATTTTCACGTATGCAATCACCTTCACACATATCGTATCTAGGATATATTTTTGGTTTTTTCTTCGGATTTACATCTATAAACAAAAATGCACATTCAATTTTGTTGATTTTCTCTCCGCACCAATCACTATCCAGGTATATACCTAATTCTTTTTGAGATTTAAGTAAGCACTTTAAATCGTCTCTCACTTCACTTATAATCTCATTTTTTATTCTATTAAAATCCTCTACATGTTTGTTGATATTTGCTAAGCTCTTATTTTGATACTTACATTCTAAAATTAATATATTTCCACGTTTGTCAATTATTACTAAATCTTGCCTACCACAGCATATCGCATTTTTCTTTCTATAATGATCAGGTATCGCATACTCTGTACACAAACACTTATACTCCGAAGTACAATCATTATTTAGAGAATTAGCTAATTGATATTGGCAAGTTTTTTCATCAGTTGGCATATCACTTAATTTCAATTCATTTATCTTATTCCTTATCCTATCCAATTTTCCTACACTACGACTACCAATTTCTGTTATTTCAGATACAGGATTTTTACCATTATAATATACTCTAATTTTATTTCCACCATTTAATGGTACGACAAATACACCTTTTAATTTAGCAACTTCTAAAATTCCTTCTATCTTTAAAGCTTTGGCAAATTTTGTTTTGATTTCTCTGGCCATCTTCAAAACCTCCAATCACAACTAAGATACTTACATATTCTCCGCCATCACCGCAAACTCCTACCAACATTTCACTTTTATTAATTTAACAAGCCTCATCTCTTTTACTAAGCCCCACAAACTTCGTACACTTCTTATCGAAAAACAAATTAACCGTATCAACAGGTCCATTACGATGCTTAGCGATAATCAACTCTGTATGCTTTTTCTCCGTATCTGGCTTATAATAATCCTCCCGATAAAGAAAAGCAACAATGTCTGCGTCCTGCTCCAACGAACCAGATTCACGCAAATCACTCAACATCGGGCGCTGCACAGCACGTTGCTCCACACTGCGGCTCAACTGCGACAATGACAGCACAGGAACATTCAATTCACGTGCCAGAGCCTTCAATGAACGCGAAATTTCCGAAACCTCCTGTTGACGGTTATCAGAATGACTGCTCTTACTGCTGCCCTGCATCAATTGCAGATAATCGACAACAATTAAATCCAGTCCATGCTCTGCTTTCAGTCGGCGTGCACGGCTGCGCATCTCCATAACAGTAATAAATGGTGTATCATCAATGTAAATCTTTGCCTTGCTTATCATGTCACATGCACCCCACAGTGCTTCCCAATCTCTGTCGCTCATCTCACCCATGCGCAAACGCTGGCTATCAATTCCCGCTTCCGCACAAATCATACGCTTGACGAGTTCTCCTTCATTCATCTCCAAACTGAAAAAAGCCACGCTGCGCGGTTCGCCGCCAATCTTCTTATGCGCACGCAAAGCGACATTTTGCACAATGTTGAGTGCTAATGCTGTTTTTCCCATAGAAGGCCGTGCTGTTAAAATAATAAAATCAGACGGATTCAGACCGCTTGTAAGCTTATCTAAATCAGTAAAGCCTGAAGGCAAGCCCGTCAAGCCACCTTTATTGTTAATGAGCTTTTCAATATTCTGCACAGTCGTCATGAGCAGCTCATTAATCGGCGTAAAATCTGTTTTCTTATTGCGATTGGAAATTTCCAGAATACGCCTTTCTGCCGTGTCCAGTAAAGTGCCAACATCTTCATTCGCTTCATAACCCCTCGCTGCAATCTCTGTAGCAACACGCACGAGCTGACGCAATACAGACTTTTCGGCAACAATGTCCGCATGATACTTAACATTCGCTGCAGTCACTACAACGTTCGCCAAGCTTGTGATATAAGCAAGGCCGCCAATATCTTCAAGCTTATTGTCGCGCTTCAAGATTTCTGTAACTGTAACCATATCCACGGCTTCATGCTTATTGTATAATTCAAGCATTGCCTCAAAAATAACACGATGTGTTTCACGATAAAAATCAATATTTGTCAAAATCTCGCTCACTTGAATGATAGCTTCTTTGTCAATAAGCATTGCACCCAATACAGCCTGCTCTGCTTCTATATTTTGCGGAGGAACTCTTTTCTCAAGCATAAATCCCACACTCCCCATCTCCCACACTTCTCACATCATCTTTATCCTTATAAATCTTATCATTAACCAAAAATCCGCCTTTTGGTAGCATAAACTCCCGCGCCAAAAATTCCACTACCTTTGCAGAATTTAACAACCTCTTAGAGCCATAAATCACAAACTTCTTCTGCTGCACTTCGTAAAGTATTCTGCCACGCGAAAAATAGTCAAACTCGCAACCTGTAAACTCAGGATATTTTTTTAATACATCTTCATACCAAATATCCATGTGAAAGATATTATAATCTATCTGTAAATCATCTGTATTGCTCTGCTCATCATAATCCTGCCCCATCTCCACCACAGCATACTTTGCATCAAGCAATGGTGCTTTATAAATGATAAACTTACCCTTGCCTACGTGCCAATAAATCCCTATAAACGAATTTAGCAATTCTATCGGAATAAGTTGCTTCAATGTTACAGGTTGTAAATCTTCTACCGTTCCTTCTACACGTCCTAAACCTTTAATCAGCATTGCGCGACCTCCTTGAGCTATTTTCTGCAATAAATTTTTATAGCTTCATTTTAGCGCAACAGCTGTGGCAAAAATGGCGCGATGTAACGTGTATAATGTTTGCTTATTTTCGGTAAACAAAACGTAATCCGCAAAATAACAAAAGCCAGACGCAGGATGACTTGCCCATCCCACGTCCAGCAGTTATAATAAAGTCCTCTGCAAAACAGCTTCTGTATATCATGTAAACCAAAGATTAGCTATTTACGCTTAACGTAACTACGAATAACGATTATCGTGTTTAGTCGCTTGGTGTTTGGCAGTATAATAATATGCATCTAGCATATTTATTATATCATCAAGCAAGTTGCGATTTTTATCCTAGCTCTGCACTTTTAACGACCAATAATCATAGCATAGGTATCTTAACCTCTCCGCCAAGGCAGCTTAATATAGCCAAAATTTCTTTGTTTCCCATAATTTAGGAAGAAATATGGTTGCAATCTATAAATCAAAAGCTGTTTGCAGTTAGCTTTACTATCAATATTTAATTGCTTGCAGACATAAACAAATTACGCCTACGTATAAACAAGTTTATTTATTTTGCAGCTTCTCCAGATGTGTGTAAATATAATCAAGATCAGCAGTAACAGGGAAAGCAGGCACAGCCTTGTTATCTATCCTGCTTGTGAGCGCAGCTGCTTCAATCGCATCACTCAACTCACTCGTCAGCTCTAAAAGACGGTCATATTCAGTTTTAGCAGCCTGTACCGCTTCAAGTATAGGCGTTTTAACATGCGTTACTGTATATTCTGCTATCAGCTTCTCATTATTACGGCTAAAGGCAAGCTTTTGAACCTCGTCCTTTTCCGTTTCGCCCATATTTGCAATACAATCGTATAATGTAAGCGTCTTACGCAAATCATTAGCATAAATAACTGCTGCATCATAACTGTAAGCATTAGCACCAATCTTTAAACTAAGCTTAGTTTTAGCAATCGCTTCCGCCAAAAGTCTGCGGCAATCTGCCAAATAATTATAAACAGCAATCAGTTTTGGCAATGCATAACCTTTGGTATTATATGATTTTAATACCTTTACTTCATCCTTATAGATTTGCTGCTCCGTAGGAAAAAGGTAGTTTAATTCGCTACGTTTATAAACTTCCTTATTCACTAGAAACTTATTGGGATTAGCAGCTGCTGTTGTTTTAGTGTTAACAGGTGTTTTTATAATCTCCAAGTCATCACCAACAATATCAGTCATAAGTTTGCCAATCTGTTTTTGATATTGAAATGCCTTTTTTAAGTTCATGTTTTGCACCCTCTCTTATCTCATATATATAAAACTTCTACCAACAACTCAGTATTTGTCTTACTTCTTGCATTCATTATAACAAGCAGGCTAGGGCAAAAATAGTAGTTCACTAAATATGTTTTGTGCTATTTAGTTTTCAAAGAACCTTGTGAAAATAGTATACGATAAGTGATATGGTAAAAACAGTATAGCTAAACTTTACTTTTGCAAGAAAAAAGCTGCGGCATAAGCCGCAGCGAAAATCATTTTTTCATCTCTTCAATCAAACATTGATGTTTTTTGTTCTTCTTATCGTAATTAATGCCTACCAACAAAATATTTCCTGTGTACTGCACAAGTGACTCAGGATATTTCTTCTCTTTTATCTGTGCAAGCGCAGCTTCAGCAGATTGATTCCATTTAAGCTCTACCAATAGCGCAGGATAGCCTTCAGCATACTCTGCTTTCGGTAAAAACACAAAGTCAGCAAACCCTCTACCAGTTGGCAGCTCTCTAATTGGCTTAAAATAATACTCCATAGCACTCAGATAAGCTATCGCCAGAACACTGCTAAGAGAGTTTTCATCGTTATATTGAATAACAGACGCATATTCCTGGTGAATTTTCTCAACATATTTTGCAACTGCTTCTGCATCCATATCCAACGTAGCATTTAAAAGAGCTTTTGAAGCACGTTGAAAATCAACTAACTCATTCCACTTTTTTCGCTTTACTGCTGCCAAAAACTCCTCGCGAATTTCTTCGTTAGGAATAAACGCCACTTTGAGCTTCTGGTTATAAGCAAGATAGCCAAGATGAATCAAAACCGTCAGCACATCATCACGATCTGTAAAGTTAACCATATCGTTTTGGAAAGTTTTAGCATTGACGCTAACAATATCTCCTGACAGCATCTCTATTATAGCAGCCTTTAAGCCATCAAAGTCCATATTAATCAATGGAACTATCATTGCATAAGTTCCTGTCTGTGACCAATAACTTTGAAATTCCTTGCGTAGCATCACGCTGACAACCGCTTTAGGATTATAGATATGCTCATTACCTAAAAAATAACCATCATACCAACGCTTTACTTCTGTAAAATCAACATTGTATTTAGCGCACAATCCCTGTACTTCTGCTTCCGTAAAGCCAAAATAGGAAGCTAAACCGCCAGGTGCAAGCATAGTAAATTCTTCAAAGTTATTTAATGCAGACTGTGTTTTAATTTTCTTAATCGGCAAAATACCTGTAAGATAAGCTAATGCAAGATATTTTTCCGGTTCTGCTCCTTTGAACAAGCCTCGCAAAAAATTAATATATTCTTCCTGAACAGCAGTATTTGTGGCTTCATCACGCACCAAAACATCCCATTCATCAATAATAATAATAAATTTCTGCTTTAAGGCAGCATTTATTTTGGAAAGCGCACCATAAAGATGCTGAACATCCGCAAACTCTATCTCCGGATATAATTTTTTCAATTCGCCAATTACATTTTTATTTATATAACTAACTGTATTCTCTGCTGAACCAGCGTCCATCATACACCACTGAATATCAAGATGAATCACATCATATTTATTCAAGTATTTAGAAAAATTTTTGTCATTGCTAATCTCATAACCAGCAAACAACTTCTTAGAATCAGCCCCTCTGCTATAATATGCTGTCAGCATATCTGCAGTGGTTGATTTACCAAAACGCCGCGGACGACTGTTGCAGATAAGAGCCTGCTTCGTACCCAGCACTTTATTAGTATAAGCCAGCATACCAGTTTTATCTATATATATTTCTGAAGCAACTGCTACCTGAAACGCACTATTATCAGGATTTACAAATCTGCCCATCATGCCCTCCTAAAAATTTTTCTTACTTATGATTTTATCATTCACTATGATAATTAGCAAGCAAAGCTTTTATCACTATTTTACGGTGAAAATGACATCGCGATGTTGTTTTCACCGAAGTTTTGTTATATACCGACGTCCACATCTCCCTAAGGAGAAGCTAATCCTATATCCAAATTAACTTTACAAGCAAAAAAGAGCTGCTACGAAAGCTCGTAACAGCTCAAAGAAACAAATTTTAATCCTGCCAATAGTCCAGCTTTTGAGTAAGACCAATCTTGCTGGCCTTAAACTCAGGATTCTTACCGGCATCGCGCTGCTCGGTGTAATCATCCAGCGCACGCAGAGCAGGACCGCCCAGAATGCAGATAACAGGCAAGTTGATAATTGCCATGCAGCCCATGGTAACATCTGCCAAATCCCACATTGTACCCATGCTGGAGCCGGCACCGATGAAAATCAGTACGCAAGCCAGAATGCGGTAGCACAGAGTAAAGGTTTTGCCCGGAACATGCTTCAGAACATAAGCAAAAGCATTATCTACATAATACAGGTTGCCCAGCAGAGTAGTGAAGGCAAACAGTACCATAGATACAGTGATAAACAGCTTAGCATAATCGCCCATGCTTGCTGCCAGAGCTGCCTGTACATAAGGCGCACCAGCAAGCTCCTTAGTCGGCTCGATGCCGGAGCTCAGGCACATGAAAGCGGTAGCGGTGCAAATCAGCAGAGTATCAATAAATACGGACAGCATCTGAACCAGGCCTTGCTTAACCGGGTGAGAAACGTCAGCTGCAGCAGCAGCGTTCGGCGCAGAACCAACACCTGCTTCGTTGCTGTACAGACCGCGTTTGATACCGAACATCATGCAGCTGCCGGCAAAGCCACCGAAAATTGCGGTGAAGTCAAATGCTTCAGCAAAAATTCTGCCTACAACTCCGGGAACCAGATTAATATGCATAATAGTAAGGATAAATGCTACAGAAATGTAGATAACGCCCATCAAAGGAACCAAAGTAGAGGTTGCTTTGATAACGCGCTTGCCACCGCCCAGCAGGCAATAGCCTACGAGTACTGCTTCTACTGCGCCGATAATCCAGGGAGTTGTATCCGGATTATAGAAGCTCAGAGCAGCAAAGGTGGATTGCAGATTGTAGGAGCACAGCATATTAAAGCCGCAGCCATAGGTTACAATCAAGGCCACAGCAAAGAGCACTGCCAGGCCGCGGCTGCCCAAAGCAGCTTCGATGTAGTATGCAGGGCCGCCGTAGCTGCCGTGCGGACCACGTTTCTTGTAAATCTGTGCCAGGGTGCTTTCAATAAAAGCAGAAGCGCCGCCAACAACAGCAATAACCCACATCCAGAACACAGCACCATAACCGCCGAGGCAGATAGCTGTGGAAATGCCGATAATATTACCGGTACCTACACGGGACGCAGTAGATACCATCAAAGCCTGGAAGGATGATACCGCACCGGATTCAACAGGCTTCTCCAAAATAACACGAATAGTTTCCTTAAACATACGTACCTGCACCAGACGAGTACGCAAAGTGTAGTACAGGCCTACACCGATGAGCATGATAATCAGCAAATAACTATACATAAAATTGCTGATTGCTCCAATAATTTCTCCGAACATAAATGTTGCTCCCCCTTTTTTAGTTTGTTTGTTAATTATAACATATTTACTTGCTTTTCCAAAATTCAGAAAGGACGACAGCTAACAAAGCTAACACTTTTGCACAATATAATAAATCAATTAAGTGATTTTGATAACCTCGCATTCTGCTGCTCTAGTTTAAGCCTTGCAAGCATTCCTTAAGACTCGCATAGCACGGATGCTCCAAATCAAAGGCTCCTGCCAGAGCCGCCTCGCCCAAGCGCATGCCCACATACCTTTCTGTTCCTGCGAAATATGTATACAATAAATGCCTGCTGTAGTTCATTAATCCGTTCTCACGCCCACGGCAGCAATTTACAGTCTGCAGATATTCCGCACTCACATTATAAAGATTATAGTAATCGCTGCATTCGGAGCTTTCCTGCCGCAGCGATTGCAGCAGCATATCCTCAAGATAGCCTTTTTGCCAACGTTTAGTAGCTTTTTTGCCGGGAAAGAAAAAGTGCGTGCAATACTCCACTTCTCTAAAGAAAGTATTGTCACGCACTGCAAAAAATTTCTGCATTCGGCGTTCGCGCTCATCAGCCGCGTCGGCAAAGAATACTGCTTTGCGCACTATTTCTCTGCCTTCCAGCTGTATAAGGCGTTTAGTCAGCAAGTCTAACTTATCGATACTCTGATAATTTACAATCTGCATGTTAGGCAAGCTGATTCCCTGCTTAAATAAATGCCGGAGATAGGCATGCATAAACTGCGCCATCTCCAATCTTTCACACAGCAATAAAACCTCACCGGTAATAATGCTTTGCTTACTCAATTTATTTCTCCTTTTGTTCCAACATCTGCTCGGCAGCCTGCACTACCTGCTCCACCGTCAGACGTGTCATACATTGCATATCGTCACATTTATGCTTCATGCCATCCGCACAGCCTGGGCAAGGCGGCAGCGCCGTCACAATCGTTGCATCCTTAGTATAAGGACCGTACAGCTTCGGACTGGACGGACCATACATTGCCACGATAGGCACCTTTTGACTGATAGCTACGTGCATCGGGCCGCTGTCGTTCGTGATAACCAGGCTGCAACGGCGCATTGCCGCCGCCAGCTCGCCGATACGGAAGCAACCGGTTGCTACAACAGGAGTTGTCTTCATGAAGCTTACGGCCTCCTGCACCATTTCTTCGTCCATCGTACCGCCGAAGAATACAGGCTTATAGCCTTTTTCCGCAAGAATATCAGCTACCTTGGCAAAGCGCTCCGGCGCCCAGCGCTTGGTAACAACAGCACTGCCGATGTTAAAGCCCACCAGCTTGTCCGAAGCGAACACACCGTGCTCGCGCCAGAATTCATCCGCATGCTGCTGATATTCCTCGCTCGGGAAAATCTCCAGGCCGTTATGCTCCAGCTTCTTGACGCCAAGCTGCGTCAGCACATCAAGATACATGTCTGCCGCATGGATTTTGCGGTTAAGCGGAGTAAACACATCCCAAAGCGGTTTGAACATGGTGTGTGTTGTACCGCAACGCAATTTCACTTTGGTAAAAGCATCAATAAAGCTGCAACGCTCATTCGGATGCAGATTAATCAGCACATCAAAATCCATCTTGCTCAGACGGCGGGCGCAGGCCATCAACGCCAGCAGGCTATTGTCCTTGCCCTTCTTATCAATCGTGATAACCTCATCTAAATACGGATTGTGCAGCACTACATCCTTCAGCTTCTCATCCGCCAAAAAGGTAATGTGTGCATCCGGTGCTGCCTTACGCAGCGCATGGATAAAAGGCGTAGTCAGCGTCAGGTCTCCCAGATGCATCAAAAATGTTACCAATATTTTTTTGCCATTTAATTCTACAGCTTGTGCCATCAGCCCTCTGCCACCTTTTCCTGATAAATTTTATAAACCATTTCCGGCGTTATATCATGCATACAATGCCAGTTATCGCATTTTTTCTTCAAGCAGCCTGCACACTTTGCCGGTGAAAGCAATACCGTGGAATTTTTGCTGCCGTATGGTCCAGTGCGGTCAGCCTTCGTCGGTCCGTACATCGCCACAAGCGGCTTTTTAAGTGCCGCCGCAAAATGCAGCGGGCCGGTATCCGCACTGATATAGAAGCTGCAGCCCTTAATCAGCGCCGCCAGCTCACGCAGGCTTGTCTGTCCCGTCAAATCGATAACCAGCGAACTTGCTGTGCCTTCGGCAATCTTCTGTCCCTTGACTGCATCATCGGGACCACCTGCCAGCACCACGGCAGTACCGTCAGCCGTAAGCTTTTTCGCCAGCTCGATATAATGCTCTACGGGCCATTCCTTCGTCCACCAGCGTGCACCGGGAACGATAACAACGTAATCGCCGCCCTGCCAGCCGGCCTCCTGCAGTTTATGCTGCACAGAAGCGGTTTCCGTGCTTAAATCCGGCATCGGGAATTCCACATCATCCAATGACTCTACCTTGGCACCAAGATAACGTGCCACGTCAAGATAGCGCTCAATAACATGGTCCTTGCTATGACTTCCGCCAATCGCCTTGCTGATAAAGCCGCTGCCCTCGCGCATTTCGCAATAGCCGATGCGGTTATCGCAACCGCTGATAGCAGCCAGTACCGCGCTTTTGAAAAGGCCCTGCATATCTATCACCAGGTCAAAATGCTTGCTGTGCAGCAAAGAGCGCATTTCGCAAAAATATTTCAGCTTATCACTGAAGCCCAGCTTATTAAATTTTACCTTATCAAAATAAAGCACCTCGTCAATCACCGGCGGATCAGGTACAAAGCCGGCAAACTGCGGATGTACCAGCCAGGTGATTTTCGCCTTGGGATAACGCTTGCGCAGTGCTGCCGCAAAGGGCAAAGTGTGCAGGATATCACCTAAAGAACTCATTTTGATTAACAGGATATTCCGATACTCCATTATCATCTCTCGCTTACAATATTTTTTACGAAATCCAGCAGATTGCCGCCTGTGTAAAGATAGCCTTTGACACCAGCAGCCTCCGCTGCTTCCACATCGCGCTTACTGTCACCGACCAAGAAGCTCTGCTCCTTGTCGATATCATAGTCTGCCAGCGCCTGCAGCAGCATGCCCGGTTTGGGTTTGCGACAATCGCACACACCGGTATATTCCGGCACGCTGCCCTCTGGATGATGCGGGCAGTAGTAGATTTTTTCTATTTTGCCGCCTGCCGCAGCAATTTCACGCTGCATATAAGCATGCAGCTCATTCATCTGCTCTACCGTATAATAACCACGCGCAATACCGCTCTGGTTTGTTACAACAAAAATTGTATAGCCAAGCTGCGTCAGATACGCCACAGCCTCGCGTGCACCGTCAATCCAGCGCAGGTCCTCAATTTTGTAGAGATAGGCTACATCAACATTGAGCACGCCATCTCTGTCAAAAAATACCGCCTTAGCCTTCATAAACGTAATAACCGCCGGTCTTGTCGAGAAGCTGGCAATATTCCTCTGCAGCTTCTTCAATCGGAGTAAAGCCTCCGTCATAGCCTGCTGCCAAAAGGTTAGTGTCATCTGCTTCGGTAAAGCTCTGGTATTTGCCCTTCAGTACTTCAGGGAACGGTACATATTCCAGCTCGCCGCTACCAAAGTGGTTCAGCACAGCCTTAGCAAGAGTATTGAACTGATGCGCATGGCCGGTACCGCAGTTGAAAATACCGCTGATTTCCGGATGATCCCAGAAGTAGAAGTTTACCTTAACAACGTCTTTTACATACACAAAGTCACGAGTATGCTCGCCCGGTCCATAACCGGCGTACTCACCGAACAGGCGAACTTTATGTTCTGCTTTCCATTGGTTATACATTTGATAAATCATAGAAGCCATTTTGCCCTTATGATTCTCCTGCGGACCGTATACGTTAAAATAACGCAGGCCTACTACCTGGCTTTGTGCCTGCGGCAGCAGACGGCGCAGATAGTTGTCGAAGAACAGCTTGGAGAAAGCATATACATTCAGTGCTTCCTCACAGGCAGGCTCTTCACGGAAGCCATGCGCACCGCTGCCATAGGTGGAAGCAGAGGAAGCATACATCATCTGAATCTTTCTGTCGAGGCAGAAATGCAGCACGTTTTTAGTATACTCAAAGTTGTTTTCCATCATGTATTTGCCGTTATATTCCATTGTATCGGAGCAAGCGCCCTCATGGAAGATAACGTCGATTTTTTCATGATTGAATTTGCCTGCCTTCAGTGCATCCATGAAAGCATACTTATCCATATAATCCTTAACCTTCAGGCCTTGGATATTTTTGAATTTAACCATGTTGGTCAGGTTATCGACAACAAGAATGTCATCAATACCACGGTCATTTAAGCCTTTAACAATATTACTGCCGATAAAACCGGCACCACCAGTTACGATAATCATAATTTGCCCTCCTTAACCATTTTGGCAATTTTTTCCACCACACCGGTTGTGGAATAACCATCTTCAAATTCTATAATGCGCACTTCACCGGCGTATTCACGTCCGGCAACCTCCTCAGGCTTGTAATCACCGCCCTTGACGAGAATGTCGGGACGAATTTTTTCAATCAGCTCGGTCGGAGTATCCTGATCAAACAGTACTACCGCATCTACGCAGGCCAGCGCTGCCAGTACACGCGCACGGTCCAGTTCATGCACCAAAGGTCTTGTTTCACCCTTCAGACGGCGTACGGAAGCGTCCGTATTCAGACCGACAATCAGGTGCTTGCCAAGGTTGCGCGCCTTTTCCAAATACGTTACATGTCCTACATGCAGAATATCGAAGCAACCGTTGGTGAAAACAATCTTTTCGCCGCAGGCTCTCCAGGTTGCCGCCAAAGATGCTATCTCCTGCCAGCTCAGCGTGCGATAGCCACGGCCCTGCTTACGCTCCTCCGTCAGCAAATCCTTCAACAGCTCGTCACGGTGCACCGGATAAGTGCCAACCTTGGCCACAACAATTCCTGCAGCACGATTCGCCATATAAACAGCATCTGCCAACGCCAGCTTGCCTGCAACACCGGCCAGAAGCGTAGCCGCCACTGTATCACCGGCACCGGAAACATCAAACACTTCAATCGCAGTAGCAGGACTGTGCAGCACCTGCTCAGCATTAACCAGGCTCATGCCGCGCTCACTGCGGGTAACAACAACATTTTTGATATGGAATTTTTCGCGTGCAGCCTGCGCCATGCTGACAACGGCTTCATCAGAGTTTTCACGCTGACAGCCTGCAGCCTCACACATTTCCTTTAAATTAGGCGTAATAAAATCACAGCCGTCATATTTAGACCAGTCTGCTCCCTTAGGATCAATCAACACCGGTATATCATAGGCCTTGCCCTGAGCAATCACCCATTGGCAAAAATCATCCGAGCAGACACCCTTGGCATAATCGGAAACAATAATTCCATCCAGGCCTTCATCAAGCAGTCCTGCCAGCCAATGACGCAGCTCAACGATTTCATCCGGAAATAAATCGCCGGTTTCTTCAAAATCAAGTCGCAGCATCTGCTGGTTGCCGCCCAAAACACGCAACTTGGTAATAGTCTTGCGGCGTTTGCTTTTCACCAGTCCCTGATGATTGATGCCTGCATCATCCATCAGCTTTTCCAGCAGCAGACGGTTTTCATCATCACCTGTCACACCGCCCATAAAAACCTGACATTCCAGATGCGCCAGATTGGCAGCAACGTTTGCTGCACCACCCAGCACGGAATTTATCTTTGTAATACGTGTTACCGGTACAGGTGCTTCCGGAGAAATGCGTTTAACCTCACCCTGAAAATATCTGTCCAGCATCACATCGCCGATAACAGCAATGCGTACATTCTTAATCTGTTCCGCTAAAAAAGTTGTTACAGCTAAATCAGCCAAATTATTCACCATCCACCAGCTCACATAAAATGTGGCCTATCAAAATATGCATTTCCTGCGCACGGGCAGTAACCTTCGCCGGCACAGCAATGCACTCGTCGCACAGCAGCTTCATTTTACCGCCGCCCTCAGCCGTCATGCCTACGCAGAAAACACCCATGCTCTTGGCCAGCTCAACAGCTTCCACAACATTAGCGCTGTTGCCGCTTGTGGAAATGCCTACCAGCACATCGCCCGGACGTGCGAGTGCCTGCACCTGACGTACGAAAACCTTATCATAGCCGTAATCGTTGCCGACAGCAGTCAGAATGGAGGTATCTACCGTCAGTGCGATAGCAGGCAGACCGGCGCGTTCCTTTTGAAAGCGGCCTACAAACTCGGCAGCCAGATGCTGGCTGTCAGCGGCGCTGCCGCCGTTGCCGCAGAACAAAACCTTCTTGCCATTGGCCAACGCCTTTTTTACTTCTACAGCAATGCGCTCAATCTGTGCCAGAATATCGCTGTTCATCACAGCATTTGCCACCTGCAGATGGTCTAGAAAGCGTTGCTTAATAATCTCTTTCATTTTCTACCTCATTACCAGTTTACAAAATCAAATTTAGCTTCAAAAGCACTGTCTTTATTATCAGTATCTTTATGCTTGTAAATCAAGGAAAGCTGCCAGCAGCAGAACTTATGCGTCCAGCTGTATCTTGTTTCATAATTTTTCTTTTGGTCCAAATCATAGCGGTTGACAATGGTAAAGCTGTTCTTGTCATCCATGATGTATTGCAGACCATTACGCAGCTCTTTAGCCATATCAGGCTGATCGTAGGTAAATACATCTGTCGTAAAATCTTCACGATAATAACCAACCCAGGTATTCCAATGCGGACTGATTTTCTGGGCTAAGGTTGCATAATAAACATTAGTGGATTCTACAGAATCATCTGCGCTCTCGCGTGTCCACTTCTTACCGATTGTCAAATCTAAAGAGGTTTTTTTACTGTTGAACAGATAAATGCGGTCATGGTTAAGGAAGGCACCATATTCTGTATGCCAGCTCTTACGTCCGGTATCATCATTTTTCCACAGACCACGTTCAAAGTAAGCACTGTAGGATAAGGGCAAACCTGGTGCAATATGATGATTTTTATAATCAAAGCGGATATTGTTCTGCTTCTCTACCCATTCATCATCATCCTCATACCAACCGTTTTCATAGGTAACCTTAAAGTTACGCTCGTTGTGCTCCAAGCCGTAAACAGGCTTATAGCCGGCCTTGCTGTAATAATTCAAATCAGCGTAAATTGTGTCTTTATCTCCTAAAGGACGCTCGTAGGAAAGATTGACATAGGTACCCTTGTCGCTGTCCTTAAAGCCGATATGCGGCAGAATACGTTCCTTGGACTTTTCCGTCAGGCTATTTTCCCAATAATCACGGGAATAGATATGCTTGCCGCGTACATAAACCTTGACGTCGCGGGCTACCATTTTATCATGAGGATAAATTTCAAAGGTCTTTGCCTTGATTTCAAGACATTTGGGATGCTTTACTGCCGGACAACGGCTCGTAGAACCTCCCTCATCAAGAACCATCTTATCAGGATAAATTTCGGCATGAGGCGCAGCAAAGAAATCTTTGCCGTTCTTACCGGTCAATTTTTTCATTTCACCGGTTTTATTGTTAAAGTTATAATGGCCCCAGGCAGCCTGTGTTTCGCTGGCACCCTCTACCAGCTTGCCACCCTCCAGCAGCCAGATATCGCCGGTTTTCATATTACCCTTGACCTGCGTTGTATAAATATCCTTACCGTTCTGCGATACCTTGATATTGCCCTCGGCATGAAAATCACCGCTGACAGTATCATATTCGGCATGTTCACCGGTCAGACGAATCGGCAGCCCCTGCTGCTTTTCTGTATCCAGCTTTTCACGATGCGGTACCGCTGTATTAGGTTCATCAACAGTTACCGGGCTTAGCATACTGTCACTATTGCTGTTGCTGAACTGCTCAGCATAAACAGGCAGGCACATGCCAAGTGCCAAAGCTGTAGCTATAAAAGTCTTATGCATATAAAAAACTCCTTTTTTCTATACTGATGAAGAAAAAATTTCATAGTAATCCACTTAACATTATACCATAAAAAAAGCAAAAGCTCACTCGAAAGAGTGAGCTTTTCACGTATAATTTTCGATTTTATTCCTGATATACAACGCCTTGCAGAGAAGTATCTTCAGCAGTCTGTACAAATGTTTCACAGCCAACCGGAATAGTTACGCTGTTACCCTTGACAAAAGCACCGCCAACCAGGCCCACAGGACCAAGGATAATCATACCGCCGATAGCAGCTCCGGCTGCACCGGCAATGCTTTCAGCCTTTTGTTTAGCAAGCTCGCCTACAGTAACGGGAATCTTGGTTCCGTCTACGCCATAGATATAGGTAAAGTCAATATCAATGCGGCCATCCTTACCGAAAATACCGGGCTGAACAACCTTCCTAACCTCACCAACACCGGTTGCACCCTTCGGCAGTACCAGTACGTCGTTTACATACAGGTTATCCGCTGCCTTAAAATGAACTACATCACCCTTACGGCTCATTTTAGTGCTCAGCTCAGAGGTAAAAGCAATTTTAAAAACAGAATCCTTCGGAAGCACAACCTGCTGTACAGGCACATTTCCGTCAGTATAAGAAGCGAGCTTCAGCAGACTTTCCAGACGACCGCTCAAAGAACCGGTCTGATTCTGGCCATAAAGCAGCTTTTCCGTGGCTTCAATACGGTTTTTGGCAGCGCCGCCAGACATGCTTTCGTTCATTTTCCATTCTACCACATTCAGCTTAGTAGCAAAGGAAGCTTCACCGTTATCAGGAGTACCCTCAAGATAATCGTACATATTGTCAACGCGGTTTATAATAGCATCGCTGGTAATAGTTCCGTAAACATCATCTTCCAGACTATCCATACGCTGCAGCAAGGAACCGCTCTGCTCCGTGCCGTAGAGCATTTTTTCCATAGCACCGATTTTATCTGCCATAGGTATAGCAGAATCAGCAGCAAAGCCGGGAATTACTGTAGTAAAGCAAAAGATAAAGGTCAACAATAAAGTTGCAAGCTGTTTTTTCAATTTTCTTACCTCCAATCAGAGCTATATATTTTCATTATAGCATGTTTTACCTAAAAAAAACAGAGGTTCTATTCTGAACCTCTGCTTTATCCAATGTAAAATTTGTACAGATTGTTACTATAAATAATATTGCAGACAGCTTTTGTACCTATATTACAAACCAAACAAGTAATTTTTTATTTTTTGTAGCTGTCAACAGCAGACTTAACAGCAGCCTTCATTTCATCCATTTTAGCAAAGCGACGACGATGCTGTGCTCTTTTGGACGGCTTCAGCTCTTCCATAGATTTGCGGTGTTCCGCGGTCGGCATAATATAGAAGCGACGATCTGAGCAGATAACACCCTCGCACTCCTGCCAGAAAGCACCGAAATCAGTCTTCAGCTTACGATCTACACGTACATGGTTCATCGCGTAATGGCCGTCATTGGTAACAGCGAAAATATTTTCAACGCCTATAGCCTTAGCAAAACAAAGCAGACCATAGAACATCAGGTTTTTGGTACGATAGCCGAAGAAAGCCTTCGTCATGCCCTTAATCAGCTCATTACCGTTCTGCGGTCCCTGCAGGGCACCAATATAAATAACATTCTTGCCGTCTGTTTTATTCTTTGCCAGCCAGAACATGATTTGGTATAAAGGCTCGCCCTCATAGAATAAAGCCAAAGATATGCAGCCTTCCTTGCGTTGGCCGGCATGAAACCACAGCTGCAGCGTCAACGGTCTGTCATCGTAGGAATCCTCCCACAGCTGCACCATTTCACCCTTGCTATACAATTTATCCATCAGCTCCGGCTTGAACAGCTCTTCCATAATCAGCAGATGATTCTGCACCAGCTCTACACGTTCATCCCAAGTTGAGCCTTTATAAAAAAACGCTCTGGTAGTCTGTTCCAAAAGCGCAGGTGCTCCCTGCAGCCATGCCTGACGATTGCTGTTTGCATCAAAAAATTTCAGCAAGCCTTCTATCGAGTTGCTATGCATAGCACAACGCGCACGGAAAACGACATAGCGCTTCATTTCCTTCAAAATATGTGTCTGATATAAGCTTTTGCCGACATATTCTAAAATATTCTTTTCCATCAGTTACCTCTAGAAATATTATAATTATCTATATTATAGCATAGTTCAGAATGATAAGCATCAAGCATTCTTGATAAAAATATGTTTATGTGTTAAAATTTTTACGACAACCGTTTTACAGGGTGGTATTGCCTTCATTCAATTAAGAATGGAGGTGATGTCTATGGTATATTTTACATTCCAGGATCTTATGATTTTCGGTATGTTTATACTGGCATTGCTGACGTTCATTTTTCAGAACCGAAAGTAAATCGCACATAGAAAAACCGCCTCTGTAATTTACCAGATTCCGAGGCGGCTTTTCAAGTCAATTCAACTGGCAACCCACCTTTGCGGGCGGTTGTCTTTTTCTATATTTAATATATCACATTCATACTATTTTTTCAAGTAATGACTTAATTCTTTCTCATATGCTCTTCGAGATACTGACCGACAATTTTAACGGCACAGTAATCACCGCACATGGAGCAAGCCTCATCATCGGATTTGTTCTTGCGGCAGCGATATTCCTTAGCCTTTACCGGGTCGATAGCCAGATCAAGCTGAGCAGGCCAATCCAGAACCTTACGTGCTCTTGCCATCTTCAGGTCCCACTCCCATGCCTGCTTGTTGCCGTTAGCCAAATCAGCGGCATGCGCAGCGATACGGGTAGCGATTACGCCCTCGCGTACATCATTTAAGTCAGGCAGGCCCAAATGCTCGGCCGGAGTTACGTAGCACAGGAAGTTAGCACCACTGACAGCAGCAAGAGTGCCGCCGATAGCACTGGTAATATGGTCATAGCCGGGAGCAACATCTGTTACAAGAGGTCCGAGCACATAGAACGGTGCTCCGTGGCACAGGCGTTTTTGCAGCTGCATATTCGCAGCAATCTGGTTGTAGGGCACGTGGCCGGGGCCTTCTACCATAACCTGTACCCCCTTATCCCAAGCGCGCTGTGTCAATTCACCCAGGTTCAGCAGCTCCTGAATCTGCGCTCTGTCGGTAGCATCAGCAATGCATCCGGGACGCAGGCCATCGCCAAGGCTGATAGTTACATCATATTCGGCACAAATATCAAGAATTTCATCATAGTATTCATACAGAGGATTCTCTGCGTCATTGTGCAGCATCCAGCCGGTGATAAAGCTGCCGCCGCGGCTGACAACATCCATCTCACGGCCTTCGTCAATGAGTGCTTTCAGCACATTTTTGTTAATGCCGCAATGAATGGTCATGAAGTCGGCGCCATCTGCAGCCTGTTGGCGGATAACATCGAAAATATCTTCCTTAGTCATCTCAACCACTGCGCCACGCTTCTTAATGGTTTCTACAGTTACCTGATACATAGGCACAGTGCCAACCATTACTGTAGATGCAGCAATAATTGCCTGACGGGAAGCGCTGATATTGTTGCCGGTGGAAAGATCCATAACAGAATCCGCGCCTGCATCAATAGCAGCCTGCAGCTTTGCCAGCTCCGGTTCCGGATCAGGATAGCTGCTGGAGGTGCCGATGTTAGCGTTAACCTTTACGGTAAGGCCGGTACCAACACCGCGCGGAATAATATTTTTATGATTGATGTTGCAGGGAATGGCGATAGTACCGTTTGCTACGCCTTCGCGAATAAACTCCGCAGTTACATGCTCCTGCTCTGCTACAATTTTCATTGCTTCGGTAATCACACCTTGGCGTGCCAATTGCATTTGTGTTGCCATAATTTTTCCTCCTTATAATTAAAAGACCGCTTTCCTGTCGGAAAGCGGTTGAATTGTCTTTTTGCAGAAATCTGCTCGCTTTCCTACGCTGGTTTTAACCAGATTCAGGTTCAAAGGGTCGGATGTAAGTCCTCTCAGCAAATTGCGCCCCTAGCGGTTGCGTTGTTTTGTTTACATGCTTACTTTAACATGAATAACATCATTTTGCAAGCATACAAACCGAAACTTTTCTGTAATCTACGTTACAAAACAGCTTAAAAAATTGTATACATAAAAAATCTTTACAAAAACACTTGACTCTAAAAGCAGGCGTGCTATAATCATCTACAAATCACATTAAGCAACGCAATGATGGAGAAGCAATGTGCAGGTCTTTTCAGAAAGCTGGCGGTTGATGCAAGGCAGCAGCGAAGCACACTAGTTCCGCTCCGAAGCGGCAAATGACGAATTTGACGGGTGCGCCCGATATAGCGTTCAAAGTTGGCCATAGGCAAATTGGGTGGCACCGCGAGCAGTCCTCGTCCCAAGATAGGGATGATGGGCTTATTTTTTTTGGTGAAGCAATTATGCAATGGCAATTTGGGTGGTACCGCGAGATAAAGGCAAGCTCGTCCCAAAGGGATGTGCTTGCCTTATTTATTTTCAGGAAGAAGGAAAGAATACATGAAAAGCGCATATAACTTTAACGCCGGTCCTTCCGCTATGCCGCTCGAGGTACTGTTGGAAGCGCAGGAAGAATTCTTAAACTATCAAAACACCGGCATGAGCATCATTGAAATGAGCCATCGCAGTAGTGAATACGCTGCCATGCATGCAGAAACAAAACAGCTGCTGCGTGAGCTGATGGAAATCCCCGAGGATTACGAGATTATGTTTATCCAAGGCGGCGGCAGCACCCAGTTTTTAATGACAGCTGCCAATTTCCACACTAAAAAATACGCCGCTTATGTCAACACCGGCGTCTGGGCCAAAAAGGCTATGGCAGAAGGAAAATTCTACGGCGAGGTTTATGAGGCCGCTAGCAGCGCTGATAAGAACCACAGCTACATTCCACAGGAATTCACGCTCCGCCCCGATACTTCTTATGTACACCTCACTGCCAACAACACGATTTACGGCACCGAATACAAGGATTTCCCCAAGTTTGATGTTCCCGTTATCTGCGATATGTCCAGCGACATCCTCTCGCGCAAGGTGAACGTCAAGGATTTTGACCTTATCTACGCAGGAGCGCAAAAGAATCTTGGTCCTGCAGGCGTAGTCATCGTCATCGCCAAGAAAAGCTTTTTGGCAACAGCGCGTGAGGAGCTGCCTACTATGCTGAAGTACAGCACCTTTGCCAATAACGATTCTTTGTACAATACACCGCCTGTCTTTGCCATTTATATGGTTAACAAAACTCTGCACTGGATTAAAAAGCAGGGTGGCGTAAACGCTATTGCCAAGAATAATGCAGCAAAAGCTAAGCTCATCTATGACGTTATCGACAACAGCAACGGTTTTTACAAGGGTCATGCTGCTCCCGAAGCTCGCAGCAATATGAACATTACCTTCAATCTGGCTACGCCGGAAATGGAGAAGGATTTCGTAGCTAAGGGCAAGGCTGCCGGCTTTGTCGGTATCGGCGGTCATCGTCTTGTCGGCGGCTGTCGCGCCAGTGCCTATAATGCAGTGCCGCTGGAGGCCTGCAAGGCTTTGGCGGAGTTTATGGAAGAATATGTGAAGGAAAACAAATAACAGGAGGATAAATCACCATGAAAATTTTTGTCAGCAACGATATCAGCGAAAAAGGCGTAGCTCTGCTGCGCGAACACTTTGATGTAGATGTAATGCCCAACATGAAGCCGGAGGAGCTTATTAAGGTTATCAACAATTACGATGGTCTGGTAACCCGCAGCATGACCAAGGTAACCAAGGAGGTTATCGAAGCCTCCACTCGCCTGAAGGTTATCGGCCGCGCCGGCGTTGGCGTTGACAACATCGATATTCCTGCCGCTACCGCTAAAGGCATCGTCGTACTCAACACCCCGGAAGGCAACACCATGGCAGCTACCGAGCACACCGTTGCTATGATGATGGCTATGACTCGTCACATTCCGCAAGCCCATCAATCCATTCAGGAAGGCAAATGGGACCGCAAATCCTTTGACGGCATTCAGGTACAGGGCAAAACCCTTGGCATCATCGGCGTCGGCCGTATCGGCAGCCGTGTCGCCAAACGTATGCAGGCTATGGAAATGACCACCATTGGTTACGATCCTTATATTACCGAAGAACGTGCGCATCAGGTTGGCGTTGAGCTGGTTGATTTTGACACTCTGCTGGCTAAATCCGATTACATCACCATCCACACTCCGCTCACCAAAGAAACCGAAAAAATGCTGAACGCCGAAGCTATTGCCAAAATGAAGGACGGCGTGCGCATTGTCAACTGTGCCCGCGGCGGCTGCATGGATCCCGAAGCTATTGCCGAAGGCGTTAAATCCGGTAAAATTGCCGGCGCTGCCATTGACGTTTATCCGACCGAACCGCTTACCAAAGAAAATAACCCCTTCCTGGGCCTGTTCAACGTTGTACAAACTCCGCACCTTGGTGCTTCCACCATCGAAGCGCAAATCGGTGTAGCTGTTGATGTTGCTTACGGCGTAATCGATGCTCTCGAAGGCCGTCCGGTTATGACCGCCGTTAATATGGCGCCCATTCCGAAAAGCGTGGCAGCAGTTATCCAACCGTACTTCAAGCTGGCAGAACGTATGGGTACCGTGGGCATATATTTGGCAGACGGACCGATTAAGAGCGTTGAGGTAGAATACACCGGTGCGCTTGCCGAAACCGAAACCCAGGCACTCACTACCGCCTTTCTCAAAGGCCTGCTGAACCCAATTCTGCAGGAAAGCGTTAACTTCGTCAATGCTCCCGGCATTGCTAAAAAACGCAACCTGGAGGTTAAAGAGGTTAAGGCTAACAAGCCAGGTTACTTCACTACCGCTATCAATGTAAAAATTGCTACTGCCAAGGGCACACATAAAATCGAAGGCACTTTGTTCGACGGCAAGCAGCCTAAAATTGTACAAATCGACCAATATCATGTTGACTTCAATCCCGAAGGCTACCTGCTGCTGGCACCGCACGTCAACAAGCCTAATATGATCGGTCAAATGGCAACTATTTTGGGCAGCGCCGGCATCAACATCAACGGCATGCAGGTTGGCAGCACTCCTAAATCCGACACCAACATTATGGCGATTGCTGTTGGCGATGATATTCCTAACGATATTATGCTGCAGCTGCGTGGTGTGGAAGGCATTATTGACGTTAAGCTTATCAACTGCGAAGGCTAATCACTATATAAATTACAGCGAGGAAATTCTATGAGAATAATTTTAGTCCGACACGGCGAAACAACCTGGAATATAGAAGGCAGATACCAAGGACAGGAGGATACACCGCTGAGCGAGCGCGGTCTGCGCCAAGGCCACCTGCTGGCCGAGGGCTTGCACCATATCCCTATTGATGTGTGCATCTCCAGCCCACTGCAGCGCTCCTACCAGACCTGCAAGTTCTGCGCCGATCTGCACAAGCTGCCGGTAGCAACAGATGAACGTCTGCTGGAAATAAATCACGGCAGCTGGGAAGGCGTGCTGGCACCGGAAATTGCCAAGCAATTTCCGCAGGAGTTTGCTCTGTGGCACACCAGGCCGCACCTAGTACAAATGCCTGACGGCGGCGAAAGCCTGGAGGATGTGCGCAAGCGTGCGCGCGCTGCCTTTGACGATTATGCTGCCAAATATATCGATAAGACTGTGCTGGTTGCTGCGCATGATGCAGTGAACAAAGCGATTATCTGTGATTTGCTTGGCCTTGATATGTCGCACTTCTGGCAGATTAAGCAGGATAATACCTGTATCAATGTACTTGAATATAACGAAGGTGTTTGGCGCGTAGTGCTGCTGAACTCCACCAATCATTTAGGCTTCCTGTTCAGCGGTATTGAGCAGGCCGGCCTGTAATTTAACAAAGCAAAACTACCGTCCTGCGCAGCAAAGCTGCGAGGGCGGTAGTTTTTTGTCTTTCTTGCTAAAATTTTGTTTGCATGATACAATATTACAGACAACCGTGTTGCGGGGTGGCGTTGCCGAAATTCCGTTGGAATGGAGGTGATGTCTATGGTATATTACACCTTCCAGGATCTTATGATTTTTGGTATGTTTATACTGGCATTGCTGACGTTCATTTTTAAGAACAAAAAGTAAAATGCACATAGAAAAACCGCCTCTGTAATTTGCTGTTCACCGAGGCGGATTTTTCTGACCCTTTGAATCGGCAACCCACCTTGTGGGCGGTTGTCTTTCTATTTTTATTATACCACATCCAAATATTTTTGCAACACAGTAATCCAGACATAAGAAAACCACCCCAAAACTTGCCGGTCGCGGGGTGGATTTTCTGACCCTATGAATCGGCAACCCACCTTGTTGCGGACGCATCCAAGAAGCAAGTCCGTAGGACGATGCTGATTGGTATATGCGCGCCATGCAATAGTGCCCCAAGAGGCGCAGCCGATTGGATTGGCACGAACTGCTTAGGCGGTTGTCTTTCTATTTTTATTATACCACATTCATATATTTTTGCAACACAAAGCCCCCTCACCTTTCGGCGAGGGGGCCTTTATACGCGCGTTTATTATTTTGTGTTACTTGCTAATCGTTAAATTAGAAAGTGAAGGTCAGGTCAGCCCAAACGATGTTGTCATGATCTTCATCATGCAGTTTGGAAACAGTGTCATAGTAAGCAACAGTGCCTACGATGTTTTTAGCGAAGGTGTAGTTAGTGCCAACGCCCCAGCCTTTAAAGCCTTCGTTCTTATCGGCAACACCATCAAATACAGTAGCATCAGTGGTGTGTGCAACGTAGGTCATGCCGCCTTGGTCATAGTAGTTAGCGAACAGGCCCCAAGAACCAGCTTCGGTAGCTTCAGCACCTTTGTAGGTCAGGCCAGCAGTCCAGCCGTCAGAACCAATACCGGTTACGTCTTTATCATCTTTGCTCATGTCGCCCTTCAGGTACATACCGGAAACAGCTACATTGCCGTCGAAGTCATAGGAACCGCCAACATACCAGATAGCATTGTCAAGACCTTCGCCAGCAGCTTCCTTGTACATATCTTTGAAGTTTACATAACCAGCCATAGCGTCAAATTTACCGAAATCACCAGTCAGTTCTGCACCAGCATAGTTACCAAAGGACATATCAGTGTCTTTACTATTAACTTTAACAGAAGCGTCGGTAGCTTTACCAGCAAAGCCTTTTAATTGAATTTTGCTGCCATAGGATACTTCAACGCCATCAGCGCGGGTATCATATACATTGCCGTTTGCGAAGAATGCATTGTAACGGCCAGCGGTTACATTCAGGCCACCCAGTTTACCTTCTACATATGCACGTTGGAAGGAAGTATCTTCATTGCCAGCGTTGTCGGTCAGGTCTTGAGTGTTTTCCAGCATACCGGTGTAGGACCAGTCATCATTGATTTGGCCGTTAACCCACAGACGAGAACGCAGATCATTGTATTTATTGCCGTCGTTGCTAGAGTCAGTGTAACGATAACGCATTTCGCCGGTTACTTTTACATTGTCAGCTTTTTTCTCCAGGTTAGCAACGCGAACACCCAGGTTGTCCAGTTCGTCAGCGAATTCAGCAGCCAGTTTGTCAACGTTAGCGCCTTTAGCCATTGCTTTAGCAACGATTTGAGCCATTTCATAACGAGTCATCAGCTTGTCGCCACCGAAGGTGGAGTCGCCGTAGCCTTCGATTACGCCGGCAGCAGCCAGTTTGTTGATGCTGTCATAAGCCCAGTGACCAGCAGGAACGTCAGAGAACGGGTTAGCAGCGTATGCGGAAGCAGTTACGCCCAGAGCCATAGCCATAGCTAATACTAAAGATTTTTTCATTTTAATTTCCTCCTTTAGGAAAATACATTTGAAAAATTCTGCTACGCTTCTTAGCCTTGGCTTTGATACTCGGCTCGCCGCATCTTTCAGTAAGAGTTGCCTTGTTTCCTCTACCATACTCCTTGCAGTCTGCGTTTTTCTCTGCCCTCAGCAGTTAGCATAAGCAAATTTTTCATGACTCTATTGTACCACTTTTTTAATAACTCTACAAGTGCTTCACAAATTTTTCTTAATTCATGTAAATAAAGAGATTCTACTTCGCAAACAATCATTGATATGTAAGCTTTTCTTTTCAAGTATTTTTTCACAATACAAAAACCGCCTCTGCAAAATTTACAGAAGCGGCTGGGTGTTTAAACTAAAATTAAGCTAGGAATTATTTAACACGCAGAGCACGGTCTACTTCGATGCGTACTGCACGGCCAAATTCTTCATGAGTCCAATCCCAACGGCTGGTCAGAGCTTCAGGAATGGTTTTGTCGCTGTAAATGCGGTGCTCGTAAGCTTTACCGGTGAGCTTGTTGTAAGCAACTGCATAGCCTTGCAGGTCGATTTGCAGTTTGCGCTCTTCGCTGGAATCGATAGCTTTGTCATCCAGCTTGTCCAGCTGAACAGCGATAACGATGTCAACATCGCCATCTTTAGCAATTTTTTCCAAAGTTGCAGCACTGGGAACCTTGTTGCCAACCTTAGCAGCATCAATAACAGCGGTCAGCTTGTCGTTTTCTACTACTACAAAGCCTTTTTTGCTGTTCAGAACAGCCAGAGCGTTTTTGTAGAAAACCTGATTTGCCAGTTCGTCTCCGCCTTCAACGTTGTTGATCAAAGGCAGCAGAGCAACACTTGCAGCTTCAGCTGCACCAAAGCAGGGGATGCTGAAGCAGATAGCCATAACGGTCATCAATAAATAACGTAAAACTTTTTTCATTCTTATTCCTCCAGACGCATTTATGTAATGCAGAATATAGGTATATTCTAGCATAAATTCAGGAAAAAATACAGTGTTTGCTTAAAATTTTCTGACTGGGTAGTCATTGTGAGTAAAACTTTTTTCTGAAATATTCTTCAGTTGTTATACTAATTTTTCAGTTGTATTTCACATTTTCCTTGCAAAAATTCAGTTCTTCGCAACAACTAAAATAATAGCTGAGAAATTTCACTTGTTATTTCACTTGTTAACTAAAACCCTATTTTCAACGACCTACCCACCCACGCAAAAAACGACCGCCCATGCGGGCGGCCGTCTTCTTATACGCGCGTGTTAAATGTTAAGTTGTTGTGTATTACTTAAATTAGAAAGTGAATACAACTTGAGACCACAGAGTTTGAGAATCTTTGTTGCCTTCCTTAGCTTCCAGATCATACCATTCAACCTGGCCAACAATGTTCTTAGCAAAGGTATAGTTAGCAGCTACACTGTAACCTTTGAAGCCCAACATCTTATCAGCTTTACCGTTCATGGTGTGATCAGCATAAGTGGTAGCACCTTGGTCATAGTATTTAGCAACTAAGCCCCAGGAACCAGCTTTAGCAGCTTTAGCACCTTTATAGGATGCAGTTACTACGAAGCCATCATCATCGATGTCCAAATCATGGTCTTCACCTTTCAGGTACATAGCACCCAGTTTGAAGTTCTTATCGAAAGCATAGTTAGCAGCTACATTCCAAACACTGGAATCAACATCAGAACCACTAATATCTTGGAAATCAACATAGCCAGCAGACAGAGCCAAAGAGCCTACTTTACCAGACAAATCAGCATACCAAGCATCAGCATTATCCAAACGTACAACAGTGGAAGGAGTTGCTTTACCATAACCAGCGGTCAGTTTAACATCTTTGCCATAGGACAATTGAACACCATCAAAACGGGTATCATATACGTTACCTTCAGCAATCTTGTTGTTATAACGGCCAGCTTGAACAGCTACACCACCAATTTTACCATTTACATAAGCACGTTGGAAACTGGTATTTTCGTTGCCTTCATCGTCTTTCAAATTTTCATTGTTTTCAATCATGCCAGTGTATTTCCAGTCATCATTGATTTGACCATTAATCCACAGACGAGTACGCAGTTTAGTTTCATAACCAGCATCTACATCTTTATCATGGTCGCCATAGTGATAACGAACTTCACCGGTGATCTTTACGTTGTCAGCTTTTTTCTCCAGGTTAGCAACGCGAACGCCCAGGTTATCCAGTTCATCAGCGAATTCAGCAGCCAGTTTGTCAACGTTAGCGCCTTTTGCCATTGCTTTAGCAACGATTTGAGCCATTTCATAACGGGTCATCAGTTTGTCGCCACCAAAGGTGGAGTCGCCGTAGCCTTCGATTACGCCGGCAGCAGCCAGCTTGTTGATGCTGTCATAAGCCCAGTGGCCAGCAGGAACGTCAGAGAACGGGTTAGCAGCGTAAGCGGAAGCGGTTACACCAAGAGCCATTGCCATTGCGAGTACTAAGGATTTTTTCATTTTAATTTCCTCCTCTTATCTTAAGAGATTTTTATTTATTACAAAATCCTTCGCAAGTTCCCGCCTGCAAGTCCGGTAAGAGTTGCCTTGTTTCCTCTACCATGCACGAGCTTCGCCTGTGTCAAGGATTTCATAATCAAGGGGTGAAATTATAGATTGGAGTAACTCTATTTACGATTTACTCTAATCTAAATCATACTTATATTATAATGGCGGATAAGTACCTAGTCAAGAGATTTTTTCAGAAAATTTTCAACAGAATAATATTTATTCCTATTAAGAATGTTTGCGATGTTGAGACAGCGCCTTGCACTGGCCTGCCTGCGCTGGAGTAAAACACTTGCCAAAGTCATTTTTAACGCGTTTTAAAGTATACTTGCGAAAATCCCCGAAAAATTGAAAGTATACTTTCGGAAATTCGTCAAAAATAGTAAGTATACTTTCAATTTTGCTTGTGCTGTGCTTTTGAGTGGTTTATAATAGAATTGTAAGGCGGTGATATTATGGCTATTATTAAGCAAGAAAATATTTTAAAAGTCCTTGCAGGCTTCAACCCTTGGTGGAAAACTGGTGCAGTAGCCCCTGCATTTCTCAAAAGCTACAAACGAATTTCCTATTATGAAACACTGGAAAAAATTTCTCATACCACTATACGTCGCAACGTCATTCTTTCCGGTGCCAGACGTGTCGGTAAAACAACCATTATATATCAGGTTATCGATAATTTGCTGAAGCAGGGTGTTGCGCCTGAGCAAATCGTTTTTATCTCCCTAGATCATCCTATTTTAAAATTAAGCAGCATGGATGCCATATTAGAATGCTATCACGAAAATATTCATCCTGATAAAGATGTTTATTACTTTTTTGATGAAATCCAATATGCTGCTGATTGGCCCGGTTGGTTAAAAATCATCTACGACACACAACCTGAAAGCAAGGTTATCGCAACCGGTTCTGCAAGCCCGGCTCTGGTAAAGGGCAGCACCGAAAGTGGTGCCGGCCGCTGGTCTGTAATTCAGGTACCAACGCTTTCTTTTTATGAATATTGTTCACTTATCGGCATCAGTATCACAAATCTTCCCAAAAATCTGTTGCTTTCGCAGCTGCTGTCGATGACTCAGGCCGAGCGTACCAATATTATGCTCAAATTAGAAAGCCTCCGACTGCACTTTAACCGCTATCTTCTTGTTGGTGGCTTCCCGGAGCTTGCTTTAGCTGAGGATGATTTTTTTGCGCAGCAGATTATGCGTGAAGACATTGTAGACAAGGTTTTAAAGCGAGATTTACCTGCCTTGTATAATATCCGTAATCCCCTGGAATTGGAGCGCATCTTTCTCTACCTGTGCAATGTTTCCTCTGAAATCGTTTCCTACGACAGCATTGCCAAAGAACTGAATGGTGTATCACGCCCTACTGTGGAAAATTATGTCCGCTACCTGGAAAGTGCTAATTTAATCTACATCAGTAATCCTGTCCATATCGAAGGCAAAAAAATTCTTAAAAGCAAGCCGAAAATCTATATTGCTGATGCAGCTATACGTAATGCCGTGCTAATGAATGATGACCTGCTCACAAATGCTGCAGAAATGGGTAAAATTGTAGAAACAACTATTTATAAGCATGTTAAAACCTTCTGTTATCGCAAGGCTACCAGCGTAGGCTATTATCGTGCTGCCGGTTCGGAAAAGGAAATAGATGTCGTTGCTGAATATCCTGCTAATAAAGATATTTTGATTGAAGTAAAATATCGTGAGCAAGCACCCATCAGCAACAATGACGCTATCTGTACCCTTGCAGGCAAAGCCGAGCTTGGCATAATTATTACTAAGCGCCAGGACGATTATGGTGTACATGACACACCTGACGGCAAGCAGCTTTTGCGCATCCCGGCCTACGCCTTCTGCTACCTTTTAAGCTTGGCAGAAAAGAATAACATTGCCTCTTTTTAAAGTATACTTTCGAAAATTCCCGAAAAATTGAAAGTATACTTCCGGAAATTCGCCAAAAATCGTAAGTATACTTTCAATTTTGCTTGTGCTGTGCTTTTCTCCGCATAAATAAAAAAAAGCAGCAGTGCCATGCGTTCGGCACTGCTGCTTTCAGAGGGTTGATGTTGTGAAAGGATGTATAAAAAGAAAAGGGGTATTATGTATCAGTCAGTGGGATTGCTAACTGATGAGCTTATTATAAGATGAACTGACTGATTAGTCAATGGATAATCTGTGAACTTTGCATCGTTTTGATGAACTCTAAAAAATCATCGTACAGCTGCCATCAGCGCGTAAAAAATCGGCGGTACAATAAGCGCCGGCAGCATATTCAGCGTTTTGCAATCGCGCAGCTGCAAAATTCCCAGGCCGCTGCTCATCAGAAAAATGCCACCCAAAACAGAAATTTCTCCCATCAGCGCCGGCGTCATATAAGGCGCAATTACGCCGGCGAAAAGATAAATGCTCCCCTGCCACAAAAGCAGCACCAAGGCTGCCGCGGCAATGCCGATGCCATAAGCCGAGCCAAGAATAATCGACGAAACAAAATCAAGCGTCGCGTTGGTATACAGATAAGTATTGTTGCCGTTGAGCCTGCTTTCAATCGGTCCTAAAATAGAAAGTGTACCGATGCAGAACAGCAAAATAGCGGTTGAAAGTCCTTCCGCCAGCTTGCTGCCACCCTTGGCGCTTGCCAAAAGCCTGTGAAAGCGTCCGTCTATATCCAGCCACGTTCCTATAACAGTACCAATGGCGATGCTGGCGATAAATAATACCGGATAAGTTGTTTTCGGCATATTGCTGACAAAGGCGTTCGCTCCCAGTCCCACGGTTGCCAGACCAAGCCCGTCGAAAAGCGCTGTCTTATAGCGTTCGTTAACACCTCTGCTGAGAAAGCTGCCGATTACAGAGCCGGTTAAAATTGCACTTACATTAACGATTGTTCCTAACATTTTCAATATCCCCTCAAGTTTACAAATACTTCCTGCGCAGGCTACAAAGATTTTACACTTCCCCCGCTCAGGCATCTTTACAGATACCCTTTTATTTTATACTATTATAGTACCAAATACAATTCCTACAAAGGAGGCTAATACGAATGAAAAAAACTCTTCTCACGTTATTTTTAGCGATGGCAGTAGCAGCGGGTGCGTCGGCCGCACAGCAAACAGAAGTTGACAAGGGCGACCGCTTTGACTATAAATATCCTGTTTTCACGCAGAAAAATCCTCAGGCAGCACAGCGTATGAATCGCGATATCCAAAAAATGGTCAGCAAATCGCGCAAGGATTTGCGCCAGCCGGATATGCGTGCTGTCGGCAGCAATTATGAGGTGATTTACGAAAATGACCAGTTTATCTGCCTCACCTTCAACACCTGGTACTATTATGATAAGGCTGCTCATGGTATGTACTATACACACGGCATTGTTTATGACAAGGATACCGGCAAGCGTGTTCCCTACACCCGCTTCATTGAAAAGCTGGACGCCGAGCAGCTGAAGCAGGATATCAAGGCCAAGAAGCTGCCTGTTTACGGTGCAGATTTAAAGACTGTCAGCGAAGCGCCGTTTATTGATAACATCGACAACTTCAAAGTAAGTAAGGATTACATCATCACCGAGGACGGTCATCTTTATCTGATGTACCAGCCCTACGAGCTTGACTGCTATGCCGCAGGCGTTACCTATGTCAAAGTAAAATAACAGCAACAGAATTAAAGCACTGCTCTGCATCTCCCGTAAGGAAATGTGAGCAGTGCTTTTTTAGTCTGCCTTTTGGAACATCAGCGGCAATTCCAGATTACATGCTTCCAAAAGCTCCTGATTACGCAATACATCCTTCACTGTGCCGTCAGCGGCAATTTGGCCGTCGTGCAGCAAAATTACTCTGTCGCAGGCTGCATAGATAAAATCCAGATCGTGCGAAGCAATAAGCTGCGCACAGGGCAGGCTGCGCAAAATATTTATCAGGTTACGGCGGTTTTTAGGATCCAAAGCAGCGGAAGGCTCATCCATAAGCACCAGCTGCGGTGTAAGCGTCAAAATACCGGCAATCGCTGCCAGCTTTTTCTGACCTCCGCTCAGGCGATAAATCTGACGCTTGGCCAAATTCTCCAAATGCACCTGCGCCAAAGCCTGTGTCACCCTCTGCTCCACCTCCTGCTCGCTGTAACCGCAATTACGCGCCGCAAAGGCAACATCACTGTAAATATCTGCCATGAAAAGCTGGCTGTCCGAATCCTGAAAGACATAGCCTATACGCCTGCGCAGCTCGCGCAGGTTCTTTTTGTTTAAATTAAGACCGCAAAGCCTTACTTTGCCGATATCTTCTGCCTCCAAAAGACCGACAAAAATTTTCAGCAGTGTTGATTTGCCTACGCCGTTGGCACCGATTAAGCCTATGCGTTCACCTGCCTTGGCGCTGAAGCTGATGTTCTGCAGCACCATAGCGTCCTTATGTTCATGCTTTTTAGCATAAGCAAAGTGCAGATTTTCTATTTCAATAATATTTTCTTCCATCGTCTGTCCAACGCTCCCTTACAGCAAGCTGCCTAAAATCGCAAACACCGGCAACAAGCGGAACACAAGGCAAAAGCCAAGGCTCAGCAGCACAAATGCCAACGCCCCCTTACCGTCCGCCGCACGCTGAAGATAAAACGTACCGTCAAAGCCACGCAGTGCCATGCTTTCGTACACTGTCTGCGCTCTGTCTATGCTGCGCAAAAGCAGCTGTCCCACCAGCGTACCCCAAGCGTTGAAGGCAATCCCCTTACTGTGCGGCGCACGCAGAGCGTAGGCAGCACTCATACGGCTGCCCTCCTGCAAAAGTAAAATCAGATAGCGATAGGTCAGCAGCAGCACAACACTCATCACCTTAGGCAGATGCAAAAGCTGCAAAGCGTAACAAATTTGCTCCATCCCGGTTGTCGCAATGAGAAAGTACACTGCCAAAAAGCTCCACAAGCCCTTGAGCAGCAAAACAAACAGCGACACCCAGCCACCGCTGACAGCAATGCCGCCTATATTGAGCAACACTGCCGTATCAAAATAGACATTGGCCAAGCCTAAACCTATGAGCAGAAAGGCAACTGTCCTAAAGCGCTTAATGCCTTCGCATAAGGATAAATCTGCCAGCTGATATAAAAAGACGGGATAAATGCCCATCGCCACAACACCGCTCAAGGCATACTTATCAAACGAAAGCACTGTGAGAATAAAGCACATTACAGCGCCAAGCTTCGCCAGAGGATGCAATTTGTTAACGAGCGTATTTCTACCTGCCAGCTCATCTAAAACGTGAATAGCGGAGATGGCACGCTCAAGCCTGTTCATGGTTGCCCCGGAAGCTCTTTAATACTTTGCCGCCGGCCAGAATCAGCAGCATAACGATTACCGCACCCACAACACCGGCAAATGAAGTGCCTGCGGCACTTTCGCTACCGGCAAAATTGTAATCCGGCAGCAGCGCCGTCACGCTTTGCACCGCTTCGCTCAAAGCGTAAACGCTGCTGTCAGCGCTTTCCAGCTCCGTACTGCCTGTCATGCGCTCCAAGGACCACTCCAGGCCATCCGGCAGCTCGGAAGCAAGCAGGGAAAGACCACCGGCCAGAACAACTGCCGCTGCTCCCATAATCGCCAGCACATTTTTCAAAGATACACTGCTTGCAGACTCACTTTCCTCCGCACACCACAAAAGTGAGGGACGGGCAGCAAACAAAAATACCAAAACCGCTGCGGTAATTGCACCCTCAACCAAGCCGATTGCCAGATGAATAGGCTGCATAAACAGCAGAAAAGCAGCAAAGGGTAATTGCGTAATTCCCGACAGCAGCGTTTCAACCGAAACAGAAAAAGCACCCAGCTGCAAGGAAAGTACACTGCCAAGAACCGATGCGATGATAATTTTGGTGCGTGTCATACCGCTGCGCATCGCCAGCGCCCAAATTACGCCACCGCCGACAAAGCAGCCGTAAAACGCCATATTCCAAATGTTAGCGCCCAGCGCCAGCAGACCGCCGTCCGCAAACAGCAGGCATTGAATCAGCAGCACGCCGATCATCGTCAAAAAAGCAGCGTAAGGACCGACAACAGCCGCCAACAGCATACCACCGCACAAATGGCCCGATGAGCCTGTTCCCGGTATGGTAAAGTTAAGCATCTGTACCGCAAAAACGAATGCTCCCATCACGCCCATCACAGGTAAAATTTTGTCATTGCGCTCCTGTTGCACCTTGCGCAACGCGTAGCCTGCAGCAACTAAGGAGCAGGCGTACATGCCGCCGGCAACAGCGGACGAAAGCAAAGCATCTGCCATATGCATAAATATCACTCCGTTTTCTGAAATTTATCTTGTTGACTAATTATATCATTGGAGCTTGCTCCAAAGTCAAGCAAAAAAAGAGGACTGCCGAGAGACAGTCCTCCAAAGCTTGTAAAAAATTACTTCTTATCCAGCACGCAGATTTCAATTCCCGACGCAGCCATCATATCCTCCGCCAGCTTATCCGGATAAGGATTAGCATAAACAATGCGCTTAATGCCTGCGTTAATCAAAATCTTGGTGCAGACCACACATGGCTGATGCGTACAGTACAGCGTACCGCCGTTGACAGACACACCATGATAGGCAGCCTGAACAACAGCATTCTGCTCCGCATGAATACCGCGGCAAAGCTCGTGCATCTGCCCCGAAGGCACATGCAGCTGCTCGCGCAGGCAGCCCGTAACCTCACAGTGAGGCAAATCCTTAGGCGTACCGTTATAGCCTGTCGCTACAATCTGTTTATTTTTGACGATTACCGCGCCGACACTGCGGCGCATACAGGTTGAACGGCTGCTGACTACTCTGGCAATCTCCATAAAGTAATCATCCCAGCCGGGTCTTGTTTTGCGTTCCATAATTTTTTATACCGTACCAAAAATTCTGTCGCCTGCATCGCCCAAGCCCGGCACGATGTAGCCATGCTCATTAAGATGATCATCAAGCACAACAGTGTAGATAGGCACATCAGGATGTGCTGCATTCAGTTTTTCTACACCTTCGGGAGCAGCAACGAGGCACATGAAGCGCAGGTTTTTCATACCACGCTTTTTGAGCTGGTCAATAGCAGCAATAGCACTGCCGCCGGTTGCCAGCATCGGGTCAACAACAATAGTATAAGCGTCCATATCCGCAGGCAGCTTGCAGTAATACTCCATCGGCAGCAGAGTTTCTTCGTTACGGCTCATGCCGATATGACCAACATTAGCTTCGGGAATAACACTGAGTACGCCCTCCATAAAGCCCAGGCCTGCACGCAGGATAGGCACAACAGTGACACTGCCTTTAATACGACAGCCGGTGGTTTCGCACAGCGGAGTGGTAACCTTTACTTCTTCCACAGGTAAATCTCTGGTAGTTTCAAAGGTCAGCAGCGCTGCAACCTCACTGATGATGTGGCGGAAGGTTACGCTCTTGGTATCCTTGTCACGCAGGATAGTCATTTTTGCTTGCAGCAAAGGATGGTTTACTACATTGATTTGCATTGGATATATCGCTCCTTTTCTTATTAAGACGAAGCGGATAAAGCTTTATCGGTCGTCTTAATTATAAATTAGTATATAACGGATACTTAGCGCACAGTGCAGCAACACGTTTTGCAGCCTCTGCATGCTTATCAGTATCTTCAGGGTTATTGAGCACCAGGCCCATAATAGAAGCAACCTCTTTGAAGTCCTCTTCTTTGAAGCCGCGGGTAGTAGCAGCCGGAGTACCCAAACGGATGCCGCTGGTTACAAACGGGCTGGCAGGATCAAACGGAATAGTGTTTTTATTGCAGGTAATGCCAATATTATCCAGCAGCTTTTCTGCTTCCTTACCGGTCAGGTTTTTGTTGCGTACATCAACCAGAATCAGATGGTTGTCGGTACCGCCGGAAACCAGACGGAAGCCTTCAGCCTTGAGACCTTCGGCAAAAGCCTTGGCATTCTTGACAATATTTTCTGCGTACTCTCTGAATTCAGGCTTCAGAGCTTCGCCGAAAGCAACAGCCTTAGCAGCAATAACGTGCATCAGCGGGCCACCCTGGATGCCGGGGAAAATAGCCTTGTTGATTTTCTTGGCATATTCCTCATTGTTGGTCAGAATCAGACCGCCGCGAGGACCGCGCAGAGTTTTGTGGGTGGTAGTGGTTACGATATCAGCATACGGAACCGGAGACGGATGCAGACCTGCTGCAACCAAGCCGGCGATGTGTGCCATATCAACCAGCAGCAGAGCGCCGTTAGCATGAGCAATATCAGCGATGCGTTTGAAATCGATAATCCGCGGATAAGCGCTGGCACCGGCAACAATCAGTTTCGGATGATGTTCTTTAGCCAGCTTGTCCATAGCATCATAATCAATCAGCTCGGTTTCCGGATTAACGCCATAATGAACAACGTTAAAATAGGTACCGGAAATATTTACCGGGGATCCATGGCTAAGATGACCGCCTTGGGACAGGTCCATACCCATGATGGTATCGCCGGGTTTCAGGAAAGCAAAGTACACGGTCATATTGGTGCTGGCACCGCAGTGAGCCTGTACGTTAGCATATTCGGCATGGAATAATTTTTTGGCACGTTCAATAGCCAAAGTTTCAACCTTATCAACATATTCACAGCCGCCATAATAACGATGACCGGGATAGCCTTCAGCATACTTATTGGTCAGTACGCTGCCCATAGCCTCCATTACTGCGGGAGTAACGATGTTTTCGGATGCAATCAGTTCGATTTTGTCACGTTGGCGGTTCAGCTCCGCATCAATGTAACCTTTCAGCTCAGGATCAACTACGCTAAGTTTTTCCAGATTCATTTTAAGTCCCTCCTAAAAATAAAACATTAAATATCAACCAGTTTTATCCACAGGCTGCGGATAAGCGCTCAGAAAATCTGCTCTACTAAAAGACGCAGACGGTGCCTTGTACCATGCGGAAGATTTTAAATCGCTCAGAAGTTATCAGATGCTAAACAGCATTTCCGACGGCGTATTTTTCATACGTTGAGAAAATTATAACGACGCAGATGGTGCTATGGACGATTGTAAATCGTTCAGAAGTTATCAGATGCTAGGCAGCATTTCCGACGGCGTATTTTTCATACGTCGAGGAAATGATAACGACGCAGATAATGCCTTATGGGCGATTTTCCAGATATTGGGCACGCGGCCCCCCCACCAACGGCGGACGAGTTTTAGCGGCAGTCAGCACTGCTTCGCCAATTTTTTTATATTGCAAGCGTACAGGTACAGCAACTCGTTTGAGATGCATGCCGATGAGCGTCTGGCCAATATCAATACCAAGATGAGCAGAAATCTTTTCTACTACTACAGGTTCAGCAAAATTTTCGTAGGCAGCAGTTGCCATAGCGCCGCCGGCATGAGCCACCGGACGCACGGTAACCTCCTCAAGATTGTAGCGTTCGGCTGTAGCTGCCTCCACTACTAGGGAACGGTTGAGATGCTCGCAGCATTGTACGGCAAGATAAAGCTCGTGTGCATCGCACACTGCCTTCAGCGCCTTGAACATAGCAACAGCTGTTTCACTGCTGCCGCCGGTGCCGATTTTGTTGCCGAGTACTTCGCTGGTGCTGCAGCCAAGCACGAAAATCTGTCCCTTTTTAGGCTTTGCTATACTAATGAGCTCTTCAGCAGCTGCTGCCAGCTCCTTAGCTATTTGCATATTTGTTTCCATTGTTGCTTTACTTCTTTTCTGTTTATTTTCAGAAACGCAAGAATCGTTTAGGCTGCAACGCAAAGACGATTATTTTGCTTCCAAATCCATGATTTTATTTACACGGCGTTCATGACGACCACCGGCAAATTCAGTTTCCAGCCAAGCGTCGGTAATCATTTCTGCCAGACCTACGCCCAGAACACGCTCGCCCATGCAGAGAACGTTGGCATTGTTATGCTCACGGCTCATTTTAGCGGAGAAAACATCACCGCACAAAGCAGCGCGAATACCCTTGCATTTATTAGCAGCGATAGAAATACCGATACCGGTACCGCAAATCAGGATGCCCTTTTGCGCACCGCTGGCACCGCTGGTAATATCCTCGCACAGCTTAGCAGCATAGTCGGGATAATCTACGGAATCTTCGCTGTAGGTACCATGGTCAACAACCTCGATGCCTTTATCCTCTAAATATTTTTTGATATGCTCCTTCAGATGGAAGCCGCCATGATCACAAGCCATTGCAATTTTCATAAATAATCTTCTCCTCTCCTGTTTTTTAATGCCAGGATTATCTTTAACCTTTATTGTAACATAAATGTCGGTAAATTTACATTATTTTTTAAATGCAGGCTGCCGTTTTCCAGCGTTATAATCTGATAGCCCGCAGCCTTACGCAGGCGGTTCATGATTGCCAGTCCCAGGCCGTCCTCCTCCACGCCTTCGGCGAGAATAACGTCCGGACAGGTACGGTCAAAATCACGCAGCAGGTAGAACAAATCAGCAGCCAGCTGTTCACGGCTGTCACCCCAGCAGGAAAGCTGCAGCTGCTGCTTTTCGACAAGCTCTGCCAGCTCGCTTTCCAGCTGATGTCCGCACAGCACGCCGACGGTTTTGCCTTCAGCCAGAGCCTTGGCAATAACCTGCGGCAAACATTTGCAAGCTTCGCCTTCAAACAGGTAAACAGGTGCCTTCGGCGCATAATGACGGTACTTCATTCCCGGAGCCTTGGGCTTAAAGTTTTTATCTCCCTGCAGGGCAGGGTCAATCTCTACCGCACCCATAACCTCCGTCAGCATTTCATAGGTAATGCCGCCCGGTCGCAGGATAGTGGGAACAGCACTCGTTGTATCCACCACGGTGGATTCCAGCCCGATGCCGCAGGTGCCGCCATCAAGCATACCGGCAATTTTTCCCTGCATATCCTCCAGCACGTCCTGAGCATTCGTCGGGCTCGGACGACCGGAAATATTGGCCGACGGCGCCGCAATAGGGCAACCGCAGGCGCGGATAAAATCCTGGGCGAATTTATTGGATGGGAAGCGTACAGCGACAGTTTCCAGTCCTGCGCTTACAGCGTCAGGCACAATAGCAGATTTATTGACAATCAGCGTCAGCGGTCCCGGCCAAAAATGCTCCATAAGCTTTTTTGCATTAGCGTTCAGGCAGGTAGTCAGCTGCGCAATATCTTCCTTTTTAGCGATATGCAGAATCAACGGATTATCGTTAGGTCTGCCCTTGGCAGCAAAAATCTTGGCTACAGCCTCAGGATTCAGTCCATCCGCACCCAGGCCGTAAACTGTTTCCGTCGGGAATGATACAACCTCACCCGCACGGATTAATGCCGCTGCCTCCTGCATAATCTCTTGATTATCAGAGTTCTTTTGTAATTTCCAGTAGGATGTTTTCATATTTATCCTCACCCTCTTTTTCTTTTAAAGCAAAAATCATGCGCGGTATGCCTGCATAGTCCATACGCACAGCAGTTTTGGCAAAGCCATGCTCCAGACACAGCTTTTGCACCGCTTCGCTTTGGTCAATGCCGATTTCAAACGCCAGCAATCCATCCTCAGCCAGATGCTCCGCAGCCTCGGCACAGATGCGGCGGTAAAAATCAAGTCCGTCCGCACCGCCGTCAAGCGCAGTGCGTGGCTCCTGCTGTACATCCTGCGCCAGCGTTGCAATATCGGCAGCAGGAATATACGGCGGATTCGAAACGATGATGTCAAACTTTTTCTCTACAGGCACGTTGCTGAACAAATCGCTTTGGCGGAAGGCCACACGCTTATCCACGCCGATAGCAGCGGCATTTTCCTTCGCCACCGCCAAGGCCTCGTTGCTGATATCCACGCCCACGCCTACGGCAGCAGGCAGATAATCAAGCAGCGAAACGATGATAGCACCGCTGCCGGTACCGATATCCAAAGCCTTTACAGCACCGTCTGCACGCAGCATCGGCGCTGCCTTCACCAGGCTTTCCACCAACAGCTCCGTTTCCGGACGCGGCACCAGGGTAGCAGGCGTAACCTTAAAGTTATTGCGCATAAAGGCACGCTCGCCGATAATGTAGGCCAGCGGCTCATGCTTAGCGCGTCGCTCTACATAAGAGCGCATCTTGTCGCGCTCCTCCTCACTGAGAGGCTTGTCAAACTCGGTATACAGCTTAATGCGTTCACATTTCAAGACAGCACAAAGCAGCACTTCGGCATCAAGGCGTGGATTTTCCACGCCCTTAGCCTCGAAGTGCTGCTTAGTCCAGTTTAAGATTTTCATAATCGTCCAAACCGGCTTATCCATTTTATTTCACCTGCCGTAATTGTTCGCTTTGCTTAGCAGTAATCAGCGCACCCAGCAGCTCGTCCAGATCACCGTTGACAATGCTGTCCAGCTTATGCAAGGTCAGACCGATGCGGTGGTCGGTAACGCGTCCCTGCGGATAGTTGTAGGTACGGATACGCTCGCTGCGGTCGCCTGTTCCTACCTGACTCTTGCGGTCCTCGGCAGTAGCGGCACGCTGCTCCTCCTGCGCCTGCTCCAAAATACGCGCACGCAATACACGCATACATTTTTCACGGTTCTTCAGCTGAGATTTTTCATCCTGACACTGTGCCACAATACCTGTCGGAATGTGGGTAATACGCACTGCAGATTCGGTTTTGTTTACGTACTGGCCGCCGGCACCGCCTGCACGGTAGGTATCGACACGCAGATCTGCAGGATTGATTTCTACATCAACCTCTTCAGCCTCCGGCAGTACAGCCACGGTAACGGTAGAGGTGTGCACACGTCCCTGGGATTCTGTTTCCGGCACGCGCTGTACACGATGTACGCCGCTTTCGAATTTCATACGGCTGTAAACGCTGTCGCCGCTGATCTGGAATACTACTTCCTTAAAGCCTCCCAGCTCAGTCGGGTTGGAATCCATAACCTCAACGCGCCAGCCACGGGTTTCTGCATAGCGCAGATACATACGGAAGAGAACACCGGCAAAAAGTGCAGCCTCATCACCGCCGGCACCGCCGCGGATTTCCACGATAACGTTTTTATCATCGTTCGGGTCGGAAGGCAGCAAAAGAATCGTGAGCTTTTCCTCATATTCTTCAATCTGCGGTTTGAGCTTCTTCAGCTCTTCTTTTGCCATTTCAACCAGCTCTTCGTCATCGCCTGCTGCGAGCAGCTCCTCTGCCTCATCGCGAGCCTTAATCATATCGCGATATTCACGGTAAGCGGTAACAATCGGTTCCAGCTTGGCATGCGCTTTGGTAGCCTTCAGCCAGTTGGTCTGGTCGGCAATAACCTCGGGGTCACTGATTTTTGCCTCTAAGTCTAAATATCTGTCTTCTAGTGCCTGCAATTTGTCGAGCATTAGAAATTCTCCTCTCAAGTGTTATGTTAGTCTTATAAATTTAATTCAAAGTGATTCGTTAAGAAAACATTCTCTCCTACAAGCGAAGTGTTCAATATAACGTTATTTTAAAGGCAGAATAGTGCAGTCCCCTCTCAGTCGCCCTACGGGCGCCAGCTCTCCCCAAGGAGAGCCTCATAGATCAGCCTGCAAATCTATATAATCACTTTTATTCTATAATTTCTTCAGGCGGCAGCACTGCCTTCAGCGAAGCAATCGCCACCTCAATCTGGCTGTCATCAGGCTGACGCGTGGTCAGCTTCTGCAGCAAAAGTCCCGGCATAATTGCCATATGCACCAGCTTATTATCGTTATGCGCACCGGCAAAACGAATAATCTCATAGCTGACGCCCGCAATTACCGGCATCAGCACTACGCGGGAAGCAATACGCTCCAGCAGGCTGGGCCAGCCCAGGAAGGTAAAAATAAACATGCTTATCAGCATGACAATCATCAGAAAGTTAGTGCCGCAACGCGGGTGCAGTGTGCTGAACGGACGCACATTTTCTACACGCAGAGGCAAGCCTGCCTCATAGGTGTAAATAGTTTTATGCTCCGCACCGTGATACTGAAATACGCGCTGAATATCCTCCATCGAGGAAATCGCTGCAATATAGGCCAGGAAAATAACCATACGCAGCACGCCCTCAGCCAGGTTGAGCATCATCGGATCCTCAGTCAGCTCATGCAGAAAACGCATAGACCAGGTCGGGATAACAATAAACAGACCGACAGCCAGCAATACGGAAGTACCAATAGTCATCGCCATCTCCTTGCCTGTCAGCTGCTCGTCCTCTTCGCCGGAAACCTGTGCCGAATAGGCCAAGGCCTTGATACCGTCATATAATGATTCAAATAAAGCAATAACGCCGCGAAGCAGCGGTTTTTTCAAAACAGGATATTTATCACGGATACTGTTGACAGGATTTACATCCACGGCAATTTCTCCGTCAGGTTGGCGTACGGCAACAGCCACCTTATGTGGTCCGCGCATCATAACGCCCTCAATTACGGCTTGTCCGCCTACAGATAATTTTTTCGTGCTCATAGATATACTCCGTAAAACTAAATAAAGCAGAACCCGCATGTGCAAGCTCTGCCTTATTGTATAGATTATTGTTCTTTGTTGTAACGTTTGTTGAACTTCTCGATACGGCCACGAGCAGCTACGTTACGTTGTTGACCAGTGAAGAATGGATGGCATTTAGAGCAAACATCCACGCGTAATTCTTTCTTAGTGCTACCAGTTACGAAGCTTGCACCACATGCGCAGATAGCAGTAACTTCACCGTAATTCGGATGAATCTTTTCTTTCATTCTTTACACCTCTCTTTGCTAAGAACATTATATTCATAATTTAGAAGCTGCCTTGCTTGGCAAAGCGGCTTGCATTAACACTAGATTAGTGTAACATATCCTACAAGTAAACGCAAGCTATTTTTTACTAAAATCGACAACACCCTGCAGATAATTAATAAACTGCTGCGCTGTACGCCCGGAAATGCCGCCGTGATGCAACTCCCACTTACGCGCTTCGGCACAAAGGAAGTCGTCATCAAGCTCCAGTCCCTGCTTTTTAGCCAGCTCGCAGACAATTTTGTAGTACTCCTTCTGCGTAGGCTGTCCATAATAAATCGTGCAGCCGAAGCGATTAACCAGAGAAAGTTTTTCCTGCATCGTATCCGACTTATAGATACCGTCCTCCTGCGTTACATCGTTGCGGTCCTTCCACGTTTCGTTAATCAGATGTCTGCGGTTAGATGTAGCGTAAATCAAAATATTATCCGGACGCACCTCCAGACCGCCTTCGATGATAGCCTTCAGATATTTGTATTCGATTTCAAATTCCTCGAACGACAAATCATCCATATAGATAATGAAGCGGTAGTTACGGTTTTTTATTTGGGCAATAACCTGTGATAAGTCACGGAACTGATGCTTGTAGATTTCAATCATCCGCAGTCCCTGATCATAATATTTGTTGATAAGCGCCTTAATACTGCTGGATTTGCCTGTACCACTATCACCAAAAAGCAGCACGTTATTTGCCGGGCGGCCTGCTACAAAAGCCTCCGTATTTTCCAACAGGCGCTTCTTCTGGTCCTCATAACCGATGAGATCAGCAAAGATAATCTGCTCCGTATTGGATATTGGCACCAGCTCTGGCGCGCCCTGCTGCGCCTGCGCTATGCGGAAGGCCTTGTTCAGACCAAGCTTGCCCACGCCGTAATCATGATAGAATTTGGTAACGCAGGCGAAAAACTCATCAGCATCGGCAGCACCTTCCAAAGCAGTGCTGAGTGCCTGCACCTTATCGCTGATATTTTTGTTATAGCGACGCTCCTGCTTTACCACAGCCTGATAATTGCTGATTAACGAAAAGCAGTTAATCTCCAGCGCACGCTCCAATTCACTGAAATCGTAGGCAAAAAGCTGCTGAAAAATTTTGAAGTCATGCTTGGCAAACTGATTCACGCTGCCATCACAGGCACCAACCTTTTCACAGGTAATAGCAAAGGGATTTTCACAGCTTACCAGTAAAAAAGCCAGATAATTGTGCCAAAGATTTTTGTCAAAGCCATAAACGGTGCCGATATCAAGCAGCTTATGTACCTGCTCATAAATTTCCGCTGTCAGCTCTTCGCGGTTATAATCACCCGCTGCAAATTCAGCGCAGATAGCTGCCAACGGCTCCAGCAAATTATCCGCCGGCAGATTGCGGTAAACAACTAATTGTGATACAAGTTTATGCATATCTTTCCCCTCAAATATCTCTATTTTATAAATTCAAACTTCTCTGTATCGAACATTCCCATATCCGTAATGCGCAGCTTGGGAATAACCGGCAGCGCCATAAAGCTCAGGCTGATGAACGGGTCGATGCCGTCTAAAACTCCCTGCGCATGCGCCTTGGCCGCAATCTCATCAAGACTGCCGATAAGCTCCTCGGCAGGTGCGCTGCTCATCAGACCACAGATATTCAGCGGCAGCGTATCAACAACCTCGGTACCCTTGACCAATGTATAACCACCCTGTACGCGTACCAGCTCCTTAGCGGCAGCATTCATTGCTTCCGGACTTGTGCCGATAACAATTAGGTTATGTGAATCGTGTGCCACAGTTGTCGCTACTGCGCCGTCCTTCAGGCCGTAGCCACGCAAAAGGCCGAGGCCCACATTGCCGGTGCCATGATGTCTTTCCAATACGGCAATCAAGTATACATCGCCGCTTGCCAAGGCAGCGGCAATATCCTTGCCCATAATGGTACTTTTCTCGGTAAAAATTTCACCGGGAAGCATAGTGATAACCGGATATTCCCTGTCATCCGCAAAATGCGACAGGGAGAAGGTTGTGACATCAAACTCTGCAGGCTTCACGCTGCCCTGCAGGCTGGCATTGGGCGTAACAGGCGTAATCTTTTCGCAAGCCTTGAGCGCATCCACGCCCTTATGGAAAACAGCCTGCGGAATAAGGCTTTGCAGATTGTCAAAAACTACCAAATCTGCCTCCCAGCCTGGAGCAACGGCACCCATGCGACGCAGGCCGTAAATACGCGCAGCGTTGATAGTTGCCAAGCGCAAAGCACGCACAGGCTCCATGCCTAATGCTATTGCCATTTGTACGCAGTGGCGGATGGTGCCTTCATGGCGGATATCGGCAAGATGCTTATCATCAGTGCAGAAGGCCAGACTGCTTACATCAATGCCCTCATCAATAACGCCACGCAAAATTGCCGTCAGATTACGCGAAGCACTGCCCTCGCGCACCAGCACTGCCAGACCGTTGCGCAGCTTTTCCTTCGCCTCATCCCAGCTGATGCTCTCGTGGTCGGTATCAATGCCGCTGGCAACGTAGGCGGCCAGCTCCTTGCCACGCACGCAGGGTGCGTGGCCGTCGATTACGCGGCCCAAACTTTGGAACAGGTCCAGCTTTTTCTGTACCTCAGCGGAATTATAAATAACTCCCGGCACGTTCATCATCTCGCCCATGCCCAGTACACCCGGCTCATTGACAAGCTTAATCATATTGCGCGCATCCATCACACAGCCGCTGTGCTCAAAGCGTGTGGCAGGCACGCAGCTAGGCAGGTTCACATAATAGTTCAGCGGCATCTGTCCGCCGGCCTCCAGCATATAGTGAATGCCTGTCGCGCCCGCTACGTTGGCAATCTCGTGCGGGTCGGTAATCAGCGTGGTTACGCCCCAACGCAGCTCCTCGGCGCAGTAATGCTCAGGCACAGCCATCGAGCTTTCTACATGGCAATGTGCATTAATCAGACCGGGCGCAACATATGCTCCCTGCAGGTCGATGATTTTTTCTGCCTTGTCATAGCTGCCGACACCGGCAATCATGCCCTCGGCGATAGCAACATCAGCTTCATAAATTGTTTCGGTCAGCACGTCAACAACCCTGCCGTTCTTCAAAAGAATATCAGCAGGGCTGTTACCGAGTGCGACCGCTCTTACACGGTCCATCATATTAATTACCTCAATCCTTTTACACGTAAATATATTTCAGGATAAAGATTACTGCCAGCACATAAACAATCCAGCTGGTTTTTTTGTTTTTGTATTCACCGCTGAGCAGGTTAATTGCCACATAGGAGATAACGCCCATGGAAATACCTTCGGAGATAGAATACATAAAAGGCATTGCTACTGCTGCAACAAAAGCAGGAATAGCCTCAGTCATATCATCAAAGTCTACATTCAGCAGGCTGCTTACCATCAAAAAGCCTACAATTACCAGTGCCGGAGCGGTAGCGAAGGCAGGAATTGCCAGGAAAATCGGTGCAAAGAACAAGCTGAGGAAGAACAGAACAGCTGCAGTAACAGCAGTAAGACCGGTACGGCCGCCGACAGCAACGCCGGCGCTGCTTTCTACGAAGGTAGTAACGGTGGAAGTACCCAGCAACGCACCACCGGTAGTAGCGATGGAGTCAGCCAGCAGAGCGCCTTCAATCTTCGGCAGCTTGCCGTCCTTGTCCAGCATTTTAGCCTTGGAAGCAACACCGATCAAGGTGCCGAGAGTATCAAACAAATCTACAAACATAAAGGAAAGCATGATTGTAATAAAGTTAAAGGTGAAGATAGCACTGAAATCCAGCTGCATAAAGGTCGGTGCCAGACTGGGAACAGAAATGCCGTTAGCAAAGCTGGGCATAACGGAGAACATACCAAGCTTCGGATTCGGTACATAAATACCGGTCAGCTCACAAATCATGCCTAAGCCCCAGGTAACCAGAATACCAACGAGGATACCGCCGGGAACCTTTTTCGTCATCATTACCGCAGTCAGCAGAATACCGATAAGTGCCAGCAAAGCACCGATACCGGTGGACCAGAAGGTGCCGTCTGCCAAAGCAGCCTTAAACGGATACAGGCCGACGAGAGTCGGTCCCGCAACAACGAGCTTGGAATTCTGCAAGCCGATAAAGGTGATGAACAGACCGATACCGCTGGTAACGCCGAACTTAAGCGCAGGCGGAATGGAGTTGAACAACGCTTCGCGCACCTTAGTCAGGGACAGAACAATGAACAGAATACCTTCAACAAAAACTGCTGCCAACGCAACCTGCCAGCTGTAACCCATCTGTCCTACAACAGTATAAGCAAAAAAGGCGTTCAGGCCCATACCCGGAGCAAGAGCAAAAGGATAGTTAGAGAACAGCGCCATGAGCAGAGTACCAAGACAAGCACCCAAAGCAGTAGCGGTAAATACAGCGCCCGCATCCATACCGGCAGCACTTAAAATGCCGGGGTTAACAGCTAAAATATAAGCCATTGTCATAAAGGTGGTGATACCGGCAAGAATTTCTGTGCGGACATCCGTCTGATGTTCCTTCAGGCGGAATGTTTTTTCCAAAAAGTCTGTCATTATTATAGCCTCCTATGCTATCTATTTGCCCAAGCTGCAGGACCCGGGCACAATAATAAAGATTAAGACTGCCTGCACAGCCGTCAAGCCATTAATATGTTAAAATCTCCGGACCGTTTTCTGTAATCAGAATCTGGTGCTCCCATTGAGCGGAAAGACTGCCGTCACAGGTATAAACAGTCCAGTTGTTGGCTTCGTCAACAAAGATATCTCTGTGTCCCATGTTAATCATCGGCTCAATAGTAAAAATCATTCCCGGTACAAGCACCATCCCGGTTTTGCGTTTGCCTACATGGCAGACGAACGGATCCTCATGGAATTCTACACCAACGCCGTGGCCGCCGAATTCTTCGACAACGGAATAGCCGTGCTTATGTGCCAGCTTGGAAACGGCAGCGCCGATATCTCCCAGAAAACCCCAAGGCTGAGCTGCTTCAATACCGCGCAGCAGACATTGCTTGGTGATTGCAACCAAATCTGCAGCCGGCTTAGCAACCTTGCCAATCATAAACATACGGGATGCGTCAGCATAATAACCATTGTAGATAGTAGAAACGTCTACATTAACAATGTCACCGCTGCGCAGCACGTCATGCTCGCTGGGAATGCCATGACAAACCTGGTCATTGATAGAGGTACACACGCTCTTCGGGAAGCCCTCATAACCCAACGGTGCAGGGATAGCGTTATGCGCTACTGTATATTCGTAAACGATTCTGTCGATATCAGCAGTAGTTATACCGGCCTTAATATACTTGGCAACCTCGTCCAATACGCCGGTATTGATTTTGCAGGCTGCACGGATACCGGCAATCTGCTCCGGGGTTTTAATCATATCACGGTCAGGAACCTCGCAGCCCTGGGCCTGCAGCAACGCAATTTTGGCATCATTCATTTTGTGGCAATCTGCATATGCTTTACCGCTGCCACACCAACATAATTCTTGGTCCAAAGAAAACACTCCTTATCTAAATAATTGTTAAAACTTGTATATTACAACCTTATAACTTCTATTTTACCACATATTTAAGGGAAAAATCACATTTTCGGCTTAAAATTCTCTTACAACGTTCGGTTTTTTGTGTTAAAATTATTTTATATGACTCAATGTTAAGAAAGGAAATTTTTATGGAAGCATATGCAATGTATTTTATCGATTTAATTCTGCACCTGGACAAGCATCTGCCGGAAATTATGATGGCCTACGGTCATCTGATTTACGCAATCCTGTTCATGGTAGTGTTCTGCGAAACTGGTCTGGTAGTCACCCCGTTTTTACCGGGCGATTCGCTGCTTTTCGCCTGCGGCGCTCTTGCTGCTGCCGCACCAGAAGGCATGGATATCAAAATTATCGTGCCCATCTTTTTAGTTTCGGCTGTGCTGGGCGACGCCTGCAATTATATGATAGGCGAGCATCTCGGTATGCACATGATTAAGAAGAACATCATTAAAAAGGAGCATGTCGACAAGGCCAGCGCATTTTATGACAAGCATGGTCATAAAGCGATTTTCCTGGCCCGCTTTGTGCCGATTGTGCGTACCTTTGCACCCTTCGTTGCCGGCATCGGCAAAATGCACTACCTGACCTTTGCTCATTACAATGTCATCGGTGCCGTAGTGTGGGTATTTCTCTTTGTCGGCGGCGGTTACTTCTTTGGCAACATCCCGGCCATCAAGCATAATTTCACGCTGGTAACTTTGGGCATCATCGTCTTTTCCCTGTTACCTGTGTTATATGAATTTGTAGGCAAGAAAATTTTAGGCAAGAAGTAAGAAGGTCTTGGAATTTTTGTAACAGGTTCTCCTCCGATAGAGCCTTTACACAGTTAAACTCCAAAGTACATATATAAATTTTAAAAATTGAAGGTGATTTAAAATGACTTATCGTTTTAACAGTGACTACACCGAAGGCTGCCATCCTGCAGTCCTTGAAAAACTCGTGCAAACCAACATGGAACAGACTGACGGCTACGGCCTTGATCCCTACTGCGACGAAGCACGCAAATTGATTAGGGAAGCCTTCGCCTGCCCGAACGCTGACGTGCATTTTCTCGTTGGCGGCACCCAAACCAACCTGACGGTTATCTGCGCTGCATTACGTCCGCATCAGGCTGTTTACGGCGCTGTTCCCAGCCATATCAATACGCATGAGGCCGGTGCTATTGAGCATGTAGGCCACCGCGTACTGCCGCTTCCGAGCGAGGACGGCAAGCTCACTGCAGGGCAAATCCGCCACGAATGGAAAATGTACGATACCGATCCCAGCCGCGAGCATTGGGCACAGCCGAAAATGGTTTATATCTCCCAACCGACTGAAATCGGCAGCATGTACAGCAAAAAGGAGCTGCAGGATTTATACCAGGCCTGCAAGGACTGCGGTCTTTACCTCTTTGTTGACGGCGCACGCTTAGGCTATGTTCTTGGCGCTCCCGACAACGATATGACTGCTGCGGATTTGGCAGCTAACTGCGACGTGTTCTATATCGGCGGCACCAAATGCGGCCTGCTCTTCGGCGAAGCAGTTGTTATTTTGAACGACGCACTCAAGCCTGACTTCCGCACTATTGCTAAGCAATGCGGTTCTATCATGGCCAAAGGCCGTCTGCTCGGCGTACAGTTCGGCGCAATTATGAAAGATCACCTTTACAGCAAAATCTGCGGCAAGGGCACACTGCAGGCGCTGAAAATCCGTGATGCACTGTTAGCCAAAGGCTTTAAGTTCGTTACCGAGTCCCCCACCAACCAACAATTTGTTATCATGACTCCGGCACAGTTTGAGAAGCTGAGCGAGGAATTTGCTCTCAGCCATATTGCTTACCTGGAGGACGGCAATTACAGCGTGCGCATTTGCACCAGCTGGGCAACCAAGGACGAAGAGGTTGACAGACTCATCGCTATGATTAATGAGCTGTAAGCTTGACAGAAAACGTAAATTTGCTATAATAAAGACAAAGAGAGACTCTGACAGTGGTGTGTCAGCCCTCTCTGTTGATTGTTGTTATTTGACAAAAGGCTGACATTGACCTCTAATGTCGGTCTTTTGTTATATTGTAAGCAAAATTACTTACGTGTAGACATAATGGTCGCAACAAGCAAACCAAATGTTAACATTATCTGCAACGCTTCGGCTACTATCATGCTCCCACCTCCTTACGGAGGAACCGACCTGTCAGAATCTCTAGTGTTATTATAACAGCTATCCCATTTATTGACAATATGTTCATGAAAATAAAAAGATGGTCGTTTGGCCGTCTTTTTATTTTGCTCTTTTTACTTCAGCTTTTCTACAACGCTCTGCAGCTTTTCCTGCCAATCGGCGCAATAATCCGCACCGCCCTGCGCGCAGTCGCTCTTGCCGCCGCCACGGCCGCCGAAGGCTTCGTTAAGCAGCTTAATAACACTGCGGCAATCGCCTTCAGTATCCACGCCCAAAGCAACTGCATAGCTGATGCGCTCAGGCTGCACTGCTACCAAAAGGCTCAGCGTGTTTTCCAGTGCGGTAACCTTCGGCAGAAAGGCTTTGATATCCTTGGCATCGTGACCTTCCATAGGCAGAGCCAAAACTTTGACTCCGTCAGCATTCACCGGTGCAGCAGCATATGTTTCCTGTAGCTTTTCTTCCTCAATCTTCAGCAGCTTGCTCTTGGCAATGTCAAGCTGTGCAAGCAAATCATTTTTCTGTTTACTTACAGCAGCAGGCACCTGCTCAGGCTTCACGGAAAGACTTGCAGCAACGCTAAGCAGAATGCTGTTCTTGGCATCCGCATCCAAAAGCGCTCTGCGGCCGCAAACAAACTCTACGCGACAACCGCCCTTGTGCTTTTCATGGCGGATGACCTTAACGCTGCCCAGCATCCCCGTAAACGGCGGGTGTGTACCACAACAAGTGCAGATATCGGCATCCTCAACCGAAACAATACGCAGCGTACCTGTCAGTTTGCTGTTGAACTTACGCATTTTATCCTTCAGTTTGGCAGCCTCTGTGCTGTCCATATAGCTGATATGTACCGGGCGATTCTCCCAAATAATCTCATTCGTATATAATTCTGCCTGCAGCAGCTCCTCGTCCGTCAGCTCCTTGTCAAGGTCAATGAAAACATCATCCTCATTCATATGAAAGCCGATGTTGTTGGCCTCAAACAGCTTCCAGCAGGCGTAGGACAAAAGATGCTCGCCCAAATGCTGCTGCATTCTGTCCAGACGCACAGACCAGTCCAGCACAGCCTCTACCTCGGCACCAACCTCTAGCGGCTTGTCGCACTCATGGTAGATGTGACCGTCCTTTTCGCTTACATGGCTTACGACCGCATCAGCCAGCTTGCCTCTGTCGCTCAGTTGACCGCCGCCCTCCGGGAAGAAAACAGTCTGGTCCAGCTCAACCAGATACTTGCCATCCTTGGGCGTGCAGGCCGTAACCTTCGCCACGCACTGTTTGAGCAAAGAATTATTTTCAAAAAGCTTAATTGTCATTTTTTATTCCCCCTCATGAAATCTATCTGTCTTTGATAACCATTATTGTATCACTAAATTGCTAAAGTGTGTTATAATCAGTTATACAAGTCCAAAAAAATTCTATTGAAGCGAATAAGGAGCAATAAATGTTTCAAAATTTACTTTTTGATTTAGATGGTACCCTGACAAATTCCGCTGAGGGTATCACCAAATGCGTGCAATACGCCCTGCGCGCTCAAAATATTGAAGAACCCGATTTAAAAAAGCTGGAGGTTTTCATCGGCCCGCCCCTGCGCGACAGCTTTATCAAATATTACGGCATGACCAGAAAGCAGGCTGAAATCGGCGTAGAAAAATATCGTGAACGCTACACCGATATCGGTATCTGGGAGAACAAGGTTTATCCCGGTATCATGGAATTATTGGCTGACCTGCAGCAGGATGGCCGCCGCCTCGGCATGGCTACCGCCAAGCCGGAGGTTTTTGCGCTGAGAATTGCCGAACGCTTTGGCTTCAACCCCTATTTGGAAGATATAACCGGCTGCAGCCTGGATGGTAAAACCGATAAGAAAGCTTTAGTAGTTGCCGCCGCTCTGGAAAAATGGCAGCTCACTACATCCGAAGCTAAAAAGACTGTAGCACTTATCGGTGACCGCCGCGAGGACGTTCTCGCCGCTCACGCCAATGGCATCGCCTGCATCGGCGCAGGCTTCGGCTTCGGCAGCTACGAGGAATTGTCGGAGGCAGGTGCCGATTACTATGTTTCTGATGTTCCGGCCTTAGCACGCTTCCTGCTGAATAAAGACTAAAATTAACTCAACACTTACAGGTGATAAGATTATGCATATTTACGCAATAGGCGACCTGCATTTATCAGGCGAACCGGCAAGCAAGCCCATGGAGGTTTTCGGCGAGCATTGGCGCAACCATAAAGAAAAGGTTGCCGCTAATTGGCAAAACACCGTAATCGCACAGGACACAGTTATTGTCTGCGGTGATATTTCCTGGGCCATGACTTTGGAAGAAGCAGCACAGGATTTAGACTGGTTAGCGCAGCTTCCTGGACGCAAGCTGCTGCTGCGCGGCAACCATGATTACTGGTGGAGCAGCCTGAGCAAAATGCAGCAGCGTTACGGTGCTCATTTTGAATTTCTGCAGAACGACTGCATTATGGCAGAGGATATTGCTGTCTGCGGCACCCGCGGATGGCTGCTGCCATCGGCCGAAAGCTTCAGTGAGGCCGACAGAAAAATCTATAACCGCGAGGGAATCCGCCTGGAGCTTTCCCTGCAGCAGGCACATAAAATGCAGGCGCAGCAGATAATTACGGCTTTTCACTATCCACCGCTCTTTGCGCGCACGGAGCACACCTGCTTTACTAATCTGATGCTGCAGTACGGTGTGCAGCACTGTGTCTACGGCCACATTCACGGTGAAAACCACATTCCCGTTTTTGAAGGATTGCGCGAAGGAATCAACTACAAGCTTGTTTCCTGCGATACGCAAGGCTTTCAGCTTTACAAGGTAATATAACAGCGTTACTTCGCTGAAAAACAGACAGGCTCCCCTGAACGAATCGTTCAGGAGAGCTTTTTGTATACAAAAACAAGCCCTCGAATTTCTTCGAGAGCTTGCCATTTACGTTCATTTAATTATTTAGGATAGTTGCTGTTGGAGTTTTCTTTCAGCATAACGTCATGTGCGCCGCCTTCAACCAAGCTGGTTGCGGAAACCAGAGTCAGCTTAGCCTTCTCCTGTAGCTCGCGGATGTTCAGAGCACCGCAGTTGCACATGGTGGAACGAACCTTAGCCAAGGTCAGGTTTACGTTATCCTTCAGGCTGCCTGCATACGGAACGTAAGAATCAACGCCTTCTTCGAAGGAGAGCTTTGCTGCGCCGCCCATGTCATAACGCTGCCAGTTACGTGCACGGCTGGAGCCTTCGCCCCAGTATTCCTTCATGTAGGTACCGTTAATGTTAACCTTGTTGGTCGGGCTTTCGTCGAAACGAGCGAAGTAACGGCCCAGCATCATGAAGTCAGCGCCCATAGCCAAAGCCAGAGTCATGTGGTAGTCATAAACGATACCACCGTCAGAGCATACAGGAATGTATACGCCGGTTTCTTCGAAGTATTCGTCACGAGCCTTGCAAACGTCAATCAAAGCAGTTGCCTGGCCACGGCCGATACCTTTTTGTTCACGGGTAATGCAGATAGAACCACCGCCGATACCAACTTTAATGAAGTCAGCGCCAGCCTCAGCCAGGAAGCGGAAGCCTTCAGCGTCTACTACGTTGCCTGCGCCAACCTTAACGCTGTCACCGTAGTGCTCACGGATCCAATCCAGGGTGATTTTTTGCCATGCGCTGTAGCCTTCGGAGGAGTCAATGCAGAGTACGTCTACGCCTGCATCAATCAATGCGGGAACACGCTCAGCATAGTCGCGGGTGTTGATACCTGCGCCAACGATGTGGCGTTTTTTGCTGTCCAGCAGCTCCAACGGATATTCCTTATGAGTTGCATAGTCTTTACGGAATACCATGTACAGCATACGGCCGTCGTCATCAACGATAGGCAGAGTGTTGAGTTTTTTCTCCCAGATGATATCGTTAGCCTGTTGCAGGGTGGTATCTTTCGGAGCATAAACCATTTTGTCAATCGGAGTCATGAAGTCACGAACCTTAGCATCCATAGACATACGGCTCGGACGATAGTCACGGCTGGTAACAATGCCTTCCAGCTTGCCGTTAGCGGTACCATCGCTGGTAACAGCAACAGTGGAGTGACCGGTGCGTTCCTTCAGTGCCAGGATGTCAGCCAGAGTGCTGTCCGGACGGATATTGGAGTCGCTGCTTACAAAGCCTGCGCGATAGCCTTTAACGCGAGCAACCATAGCAGCTTCGTCCTCTACGGATTGAGAACCATAGATGAAAGAAACGCCGCCCTCTTTGGAAAGAGCTACAGCCAGCTTTTCGCCGGAAACAGCCTGCATGATAGCAGAAACCATCGGGATGTTCATAGTAATTGCCGGCTCTTCACCTTTTTTGTATTTAACCAGCGGCGTACGCAGATCTACATTGGCGGGGATACATTTTTCGGAGGAATAACCGGGAACTAACAGGTACTCACTAAATGTGTGAGCAGGTTCATCATAATAAAAAGCCATTCTTTCATCATCCTTTTCTTAATAATTTTTTGTTTGCCACAGCCAAAGCAATTGTTAATCATGTAACATAATTACTTGAAAAAATTGCTTTTCTGCGGTCCGAGTAGGTATTTTATCTATTTTACCTCTTTAAGGCTCTCCATGCAATATCTTTTCTGCAAAAAGCGCCATTAAAATTAATTTTTTCTACAGCAGTATATGCACGGTCACGTGCAGCCTTGATATTTGCGTCTACGGCAGTTACACCAAGCACACGTCCGCCGTTGGTAAGAACCTTGGCGCCGTCAGCCTTGGTACCTGCGTGGAATACAACAACGTCTTTATCTGCAGCAGCGTCAGCCAGACCGGTAATTTCCATGCCCTTAGCATAACTTTCGGGATAACCGCCGGAAGCCATTACTACGCATACAGCAGCCTTGTCGTACCAGCCGAAGTCTACCTGAGCAAGAGTGCCGGTAGCGCAGGCCAGCATAATTTCAGCCAAATCGCCGTCAAGCAGAGGCAATACTACCTGAGTTTCTGGGTCACCGAAGCGGCAGTTGAATTCTACAACCTTTACGCTGTCGCCCTTGATCATCAGGCCGGCATAGAGGCAACCCTGATACGGCATTCCTTCTGCTGCCATGGCAGCGATAACGGGCTTCAGAATCAGCTCGGTTGCTTTTAAACGCAGCACGTCGGTCATAACCGGAGCGGGAGCATAGGTGCCCATACCGCCGGTATTAGGACCTTCGTCACCGTCAAATACACGCTTGTGGTCTTGGGAAGCAATCATCGGCACAATGGTTTTGCCGTCGGTAAATGCCAGAAGAGAAGCTTCTTCGCCTTCCATGTATTCTTCCAGAACGAGGCGTGCGCCTGCGTTGCCGAATTTATGGTCAGCCATCATTTCGTCGATAGCGTCAAGTGCTTCCTGTTTAGTCATAGCAACAACAACACCCTTGCCTGCTGCAAGACCGTCAGCCTTAACTACGATAGGCGCACCCTTTTCTTCAACATAAGCCTTGGCAGTTTCGATATCCTCGCAAATTTTGAAGAAAGCGGTAGGAATATTGTATTTTGCCATCAGCTCTTTGGAAAATGCCTTGGAGCCTTCCAGCTGCGCTGCAGCCTTAGAAGGACCGAACACCGGCAGACCGCGGCGTTTGCAAACGTCCGCAAGACCTGCAACAAGCGGTGCTTCCGGACCTACAACAGTCAGGTCAATGCTCTTTTCCTCAGCGTAATCTGCTACGCCCTCCAGATTTTCTACATCCAGAGCAATGCATTCGCATTTAGGCAGCAGTGCCATGCCCGGATTGCCGGGAGCAGCATAAATTTTTTCAACCTTAGGGCTTTGCGCCAGCTTCCACGCTAAAGCGTGTTCGCGGCCGCCGCCACCGATTAATAAAATATTCATGGTTATTTCTCCAGTTGCTTCTTCAGATATTCGCTGATCATTGCATCGTATTCAGCAGTATGAGTGAAGGCTTCCAATGCCAGCTCCTTACGGGTGCGTGCATCAACGTCGCCTTCTTTAGCGAGCATTTCCATTAAGCCGGCATAACGGCTAGGATAGGTTACGATAACAACGTCTTTGAAGTTTTTAGCGCTGGCACGTACCATTGCCGGGCCGCCGATATCAATGTTTTCAATTGCCTCAGCCTCGGTTACGCCGGGTTTGGCAACGGTTTCACGGAAAGGATAGAGGTTAACAACAACCAGGTCAATCGGAGTGATGTCATGCTCAGCCAAAGCCTTCATATGCTCAGGATTGCTGCGTACAGCCAGGATTGCGCCATGAATTTTCGGGTTCAGAGTTTTTACACGGCCGTCCATGATTTCCGGGAAGCCGGTTACATCACTTACATAGGTTACAGGAATGCCTGCTTCCTTAATAGCCTTCATGGTGCCGCCGGTAGAAATAATTTCTACACCGTTGTCACTCAGGAATTTTGCCAGCTCTACAATGCCGGTTTTATCACTAACGCTTAATAATGCTCTTTTAATTTTCATGCTTTAACCTTTACCTTTCTGCCTTCGATTGTCAGCTTTCCTTCTGCCCAGAGCTTTAAAGCCTCCGGCATTGCGATATGCTCCTGCACCAGAATGCGGTCAGCCAGAGTATCCTCGGTGTCGTCATCCATAACAGGAACAACCTTCTGCAGGATAATCGGGCCGCTGTCAGTGCCTGCATCTACAAAATGAACAGTACAGCCGCTGAATTTTACGCCGTAATCCACAGCCTGCTTCTGTCCGTGCAGACCGGGGAAGCTCGGGAGCAGCGCCGGATGAATGTTAATAATCTTGTGCTGCCATTTATTTACGAAATCAGCGCTCAGAATACGCATGAAGCCTGCGAGAACTACCAGCTCGCAGCCCTCTGCTTCTAAAGCAGCGTTGATTTTTACTTCAAATTCTTCTTTGGAAGCGCAAGCCTTACGCTCTACGGCAACGGTTTTGATATCGGCCTTTTGCGCACGCTCCAAAGCAAAAGCATCAGGCTTATCGCTGATTACAACCGCGATTTCCAGCGGCAGATAGCCATCAGCGATACGGTCCATAATTGCCTGCAGATTGCTGCCGCGACCGCTTACAAGTACGCCGATTTTATGCACCGAAAACGCCGCCTTTCATAATCGTTTCTTTGTGGCCGGGAACAACCTTGCCCAGCTCATAGAAGGTTTCGCCCTCAGCCTTCAGGTGAGCGCGTACAGCGTCAGCCTCAGACGGGTCAACAACCAATACCATGCCTACGCCCATGTTGAAGGTGCGGTACATTTCAGCCCAGGGCACATTGCCCCATTCCTGCAGCTTTTTGAAGACAACAGGAACTTCCCAAGCCTCGGAATTTACCTCAGCATCGCAGTCTTCGGGCAGAATGCGGGGGATATTATCATAGAAGCCGCCGCCGGTGATGTGCACCATACCGTGCAGGTCGAAGTTTTCAATCAGCGGCAGGCAGGTTTTCGGATACAGACGAGTCGGAGTCAGCAGCTTTTCGCCCAAGGTACAGCCAAATTCCGGAACTTCGGTGTCCATGGTGTAGCCCATAGCCTCAAAGCAGATTTTACGTACGAGGGAGAAGCCGTTGGAATGCACACCGCTGGAAGGCAGGCCCAAAAGCACGTCGCCGGCCTTAACCTTGTCACCGGTAATCATTTTGCTCTTATCAACAACGCCAACGCAGAAGCCTGCGATGTCATATTCGCCTTTGGAGTAGAAGCCGGCCATTTCGGCAGTTTCGCCGCCGATAAGAGCACAGCCGCTTTCCTTGCAGGCATTGGCAACACCCTTAACAATGTTGGCAACCTTTTGGGAATCAACCTTATCTACTGCAATGTAATCCAGGAAGAACAAGGGCTCTGCGCCTTGTACCAGGATATCGTTAACGCACATTGCTACAGCATCCTGACCGATAGTATCATGCTTATCAGCCATGAAAGCCAGCTTCAGTTTAGTACCTACGCCGTCAGTACCGCTGACAAGCACAGGCTCCTTGTATTTGCCGCTGTTTAAAGCAAACAGGCCGCCGAAACCGCCCAGGTCACCGATAACCTCAGGTCTGTAGGTAGCACGTACGCTGTCCTTCATTAATTCTACTGCTTTATTACCAGCATCAATATCTACACCGGCATCAGCATAAGTAAGTTGTTTCTTTTCCTCGCTCATGAGCCTTCCTCCTGTTATTCAATAATGCTTTCAGGTTCTGCTTTGATTACACTATCTGCGTTATCGGGATATTTAGCGCTGAAGCAAGCACAGCACAAACCTTCGGGGTCAATTTTATCAATAGCACGTTTCATGCCATCCATAGAAATATAATGCAGACTGTCTGCCCCAATATAGCGGCAGATTTCATTTTCTGTACAACGTGCCGCAATCAGCTCTTTGCGCTCGGAGGTATCAATACCATAGTAGCAGCTGTCTGTTACCGGGGGAGAAGAAATGCATACATGTACCTCACGTGCGCCTGCCTCCTTCAGCAGTTTAACAATCTTGCCGCTGGTAGTGCCGCGAACGATGGAGTCATCGACCATAACAACGGATTTGCCTTCTACAACGCTGCGAACCGGGTTCAGCTTCAGGCGTACTGCATTAGCACGTTGCTTTTGCGTCGGCTGAATAAAAGTACGGCCTACATAACGGTTTTTGGTAAGGCCTTCCAGGAAGGGAACGCCGGCCTCCATAGCATAGCCGATTGCTGCCGGAGTGCCGCTGTCAGGAACGGAAATAACGATGTCCGGATGGATATCGGGAGTTTCCTTAGCCAGCTCGCGACCCATCTGGATACGTGCATCATATACAGACTGGTTGTCGATGATACTGTCATTACGAGCAAAGTAAACATATTCAAAAATGCAATGCGCAGGCTTTGCCGGTTTGTTTTCAGCCCACATCATGCTGCGAGGTTCGGAGTTATCGCTGTCGATAATAATCATTTCGCCGGGCTTAACATCGCGTACCAACTCTGCACCAACCAAGTCAAAAGCACAGGATTCGGAAGCAACGCACCAGCCGTTTTCCATTTTGCCGAGAACCAGCGGACGGAAGCCGTAGGGGTCGCGTACAGCGATAATTTTGTTATCAGTCATCAGCAGAATAGCGAAAGCACCTTTAATCTGGTTAACAGCCTCTGCTACACGCTCTTCAATAGTAGGACGCGCACTGTAGGCAATCAAGTTCAATACAACCTCACTGTCAACAGTAGTGTTGAACACAGCGCCTTCCTTAGCCAGGTTAGCACGCAGCTGACCGGCATTAGTCAGGTTACCGTTGTGGCTCAGCGCAAGGTTACCGCCGTCAAAATAAACCTTCAGCGGCTGAATGTTATACGGCATGCTGGCACCGGTTGTGGAATAACGTACGTGGCCTATGGCCGCATAGCCCTGCAAATCAGCAACGCCGTCCTTGAAAACATCGGCAACGAGGCCCATGCCCTTTTTAATTTTCATACGCTCGCCATCAGTTACAACAATACCGGTACTTTCCTGGCCACGATGCTGCAGCGCATACAGGCCCCAATAGGTGTTGAGTGCTACATCTTCATTATGGCTGAAGATACCAAAGACACCGCACTCCTCATGCAGCTTGTCCTCGCTAAAATTTTGCTCCTCGAAAATCTGCTCCACAATTTTTCTCCTTAATTTTAGTTTTTAGTTATCAATTGTCAGTTATTAGTGGTTAGTTATAAGTGATCAGTGATCAGTGGTCAGTAATTAGTTATTAATGTTTAGCAGTCAGTTTCTATTCACTATCCACTACTCACTATTACAGGTGTAAATCCTTAAACTCCTGCGCAGGAACGCCACGCATGGAAGCCAGCTTTTCACCCTTAGCTCTTACTTCTTCACGCATTGTTGCACGATGCTCTGCCAGCTTTTCTACCAGCTCCGGATATTTTACGGAAAGAATCTGAATTGCGAACAATGCAGCATTCTTAGCACCGTTGATAGCCATCGTTGCAACAGGTACACCGGAAGGCATCTGTACAAAGCTCAGCAGTGCATCCATACCGGCCAACGGTGTTGCATTAATAGGAATACCGATGACAGGAACGGTAGTAAAGGCAGCGATGAAACCACCCAGATGAGCAGCTGCGCCGGCTGCGGCAATAATTACCTCTACGCCACGGTCACGGGCACCCTTAGCAAAGTTCTGTACTACGTCCGGAGTACGGTGAGCGGAAGCAACTACTACTTCAGTTTCAACGCCAAACTCCTTCAGAGTTTTTTCTGCAGCCTCAAGTACAGGCCAGTCAGAATTACTACCCATGATAATTGCAACTTTCATTGAAATCTACCTCCCAAAAATTACTTGTAGAAACAATAAAACCCAAGCAGAAAGCTGTTCAGTTTCGAAATCCTGTGCAAAATCTAACCCGGGTTCTCAATCACTTAAATAATTCACTTTAATTATACCAATCCAACGCGTAAACGTCAAATAAACTGTGAACTTTTTAACAGTTTTTTAGAAAATCGTTCGGAAAACTTCGGGGTAAAGAAAAAAAGCACCTGTCAGACACCAGACAGATGCTAAAAACTCATATACCAAAATGCTTATTCCACTGTTCAATGATTCTCTTTTTGTTCTGAGATACGAAGCGAAGTATTTTCAGCAAATCGGCATCAGGAATTTTGCTTTTATTATGCTCTAAAATAACACGTTCCCCAACCCATATTTTAGTTGCATTTTCAGTAGGCCTGCCTTTACAAACGTGTACGTGAACCGGCTCAACGGCATCACCTGACCAAAAATATATTGTATAACCTAAAAGCTTATACAGCATTGGCAAGATGATCTCCTCCTTCGCGTGCCATCTCCCAAATCAAGGCTGCATTATCAGCAGCAAAATCTTTTAAATCTTCTATTTCAGCCTCGCTGTATCCATCAAAAGAAGCTGTATCTAAGTCAGGCAAGGAAATCTGCAAATAGTCAAAGCCGGTATCTACAGGACGTTCAAAATAAACATCAATATGCTCACCGTTCTTATCCTTGCGTATATCATTAAAAGTAACAAGTGTTCCATCAGCGAATTCTACATATGTATATTTCATTTTGCTCACCTCGTTTTATAAACATCATGCATTGGCAACTCATTAACTGAATATCTCTTTTAATTGTATCATTTCCCAACCTGCTGCGCAATAATAAGCCTAATATATATATTAGAAAAAGCACCCTCCGCCGCCGCTTTCACGGCAGCAGAGGGCGCTTAAACCCAAAGCTGTTTTATTTTACGACAACGTTAATTGCATCGTTTACCAATACAACCTCAACCTTATCGCCATTTTTTATTTCACCTGCAACAATCTTCTTGCCCAGGATGTTTTCAACAGTGTGGACAATCAGACGTTTCAACGGACGAGCACCGAAGGCAGGATCAAAGCCTGCCTTTGCCAGGAAAGCGACAGCCTCGTCGGTATAAGTAAGCGTCAGTTCCAGCTGCTTATTCAGACGGTCACCCAGCTCTCGCAGTACCAGTTTAACGATTTCCTTAATCTGTTCTGCCTGCAGCGGTTTGAACACAACAATGTCATCAACACGGTTCAGGAATTCCGGACGGAAGAAGTTCATCAGCATCTGCTGAATCTTTTCTCTATCCATAGAGCCCTGCGCTTTCATAATCTCGTTGCTGCCAAGGTTACTGGTCATGATAATCAAGGTATTCTTGAAGTCAACGATACGGCCTTTACCATCAGTCAGACGGCCATCGTCCAGAACCTGCAGCAATACGTTAAAGACATCTGCATGTGCCTTTTCGATTTCGTCCAACAGGATTACGCTGTACGGATGACGGCGTACAGCCTCGGTCAGCTGACCGCCTTCATCATAGCCGACGTATCCCGGAGGCGCACCGATCAGACGAGATACGGTATGCTTCTCCATGTATTCGCTCATATCGATACGCACCATGTTGCGTTCATCATCAAAGAGCACCTCGGCCAAGGTCTTAGCCAGCTCGGTTTTGCCGACACCGGTAGGACCAAGGAAGATAAAGGAACCAATCGGACGATTAGGATCCTTGATACCGGCACGCGCACGGATAACAGCCTCGCTGACAGCCTTTACTGCTTCATCCTGACCGATAACATGCTCGTGCAGGATTTCCTCCAGGTGAACCAGTTTAGCACGTTCACCGGTACCTAAGCGGGCAACAGGAATGCCGGTCCAGGTGCTGACAACCTTAGCGATATCCTCTTCGTCTACCTCTTCCTTGAGCATAACATTGTCATTGCCGTTTTCATCCTTCTTGGACAAAGCAGCCAATTCCTTCTGCAGCTCAGGCAGACGACCGTATTTCAATTCAGCCATTTTATTCAGGTCATAGTCGCGCTCAGCCTGCTCCATCTGGTTTTTCACAGCATCAATTTCCTTCTTTACCTCACGTACACGGGCAATGGAAGCCTTTTCTGCATCCCAGCGTTTAACAAGCTCGTCATTTTCCTTACGCAGTTTTGCCAGCTCCTCGTTCAGCTTAGCCAAACGGTCTTTGGACTGAGCATCCTCCTCTTTGCCCAAAGCCTGAGCTTCGATTTCCAGCTGCAGGATACGACGTTTGCTTTCATCCAGCTCGGTCGGCAGCGAATCAATTTCGGTACGCAGACGGGCAGCAGCCTCATCTACCAGGTCAATAGCCTTATCAGGTAAGAAACGGTCATTGATATAACGGTTAGAAAGCACAGCAGCAGCAACCAGGGCAGCGTCTTTAATGCGCACGCCATGATGTACCTCATAACGTTCACGCAGGCCACGCAGGATGGAAATTGTATCTTCAACGCTCGGCTCCTTAACCATTACCGGCTGAAAACGACGCTCCAGCGCACTGTCCTTTTCAATATACTTACGATATTCGTTCAGTGTAGTTGCACCTATGCAGCGCAGCTCGCCGCGCGCCAGCATCGGCTTCAGGATGTTGCCTGCATCCATAGCGCCTTCGGCAGCACCGGCACCGACAACGGTATGCAGTTCATCAATAAACATGATAATCTGACCGGCGCTTTCGCTGACAGCCTTCAATACTTTTTTCAGACGCTCTTCGAATTCACCACGGTATTTGGCACCGGCAACCAAAGCCGCCAGGTCCAGAGCATACAGGGTTTTATTCTTCAGGCTTTCCGGTACATCGCCGGCAATAATACGTCTTGCCAGACCTTCGACGATGGCAGTTTTACCAACGCCGGGTTCACCGATAAGCACCGGATTATTTTTCTTACGACGCGAAAGGATTTCAATCGTACGACGGATTTCCTCATCACGGCCGATTACCGGGTCCAGCTTGCCGTCTTTAGCTTTAGCTGTCAGATCCTGGCCGTATTTTTCCAGCGTCTTTTTAGTTTCATCATTTGCTTCGCTATTTTGATACTGCATAAATGCCGCCTCAACTTTTTTCTTATCTATACCATATTTACGGAAGAGTGATACAACATCGCTGTCACCGTCACTTGCCATAGCTGCAACCAGCTGACCGATGCCGATTTCTTCCTTACTTTGTCCCAGAATAGCCATTACTCTGGCAAAGCCGGTACCCATCATCAGCTGACGGTCCTGACCTTTAACTCCGGGGATTTTTTGTACTAAAGCCTTAGCATCCTTGCTGAAAGCATTTTCATCAATGTGCAGGCTCTGCAGCAAATATTTAAAGAAGCCGTCACTGCCGCACAATGCTGCCAGAACATGTGCCGTTGTCAGCTCCTGGTGATAGTTCATAACTGCCTGCTGTTGAGCAGCCTCTAAGATAGCCTTTACCTCTTCACTGTAGCGTTCATTCATCACGCTGCACCTCCTTCTATCAGGTTCAATAGCGGTCAATAACCGAATGGCGTTGACTCTTTGCCATTTTCGGACCACTATTCACTTTCTAATTGCTATTATATCAGTAAAAGTCAAAAAGTCAAATGATTTTCTGTGTTAATTCAGTGAAAAATCACCGTCATTTTGTTGACAGATTGTTAGCTTTGTGGCAATATTAATAGCATGTCGTTCTGTCGGCCAAGTACTCTTAACCCCAAAGACCATCGGCTCACCCCAGCCGTTTTGACCTTTATGCGTACTTCCACCAACAGGTCTATAATAATAGTATTTGTCATGTTTTTATGAGGAGGAAACAAAATGTCACCTACCAGCTTATTGCGCGGTATCGCCTTTTTACTGCTTTTGCAATGGGTATCCACGCTCATCATCAACGCCCTCGGCGTACCCTTTCCGCCCGCTCTTTTGGGAATGCTGATTTTAACGGCACTTCTCTGCGGCAACGTTATTCCGGCAAACTCCATCGAGGGAATCTGCGATATCCTGATTTCCAAAATGGGTATGCTGTTTTTACCGGCAGGCGTCAGCGTTATATTATATGCAGATGTTATCAAAGCTGAGCTGTTGCCCATTACTGTTACCATTGTTGTCTGCAGCATTGTAGTTCTGAGCGTTACAGCCTTCTTTATCGAAGCAATGCTTAAAGGAAAGGAGAGTCAATGATGCTTTTTCCTGACGTTTTACTTAACTCACCGCTCTTTGGCATAGGTCTGACGGTCATCCTGTATGTTATCAGCGAAATCATCATCGACCGCTTCAGCCTGAACATCATTCCGCCCTTCGTTATCGCCTGCCCTCTGGTCATCGCTGTCATCGTTCTGGCGCCAGGCGTAGAGTACAAGCAGTACGAAGCAGGTGCGGAATTCATTAACTTTCTTTTAGGACCGGCAACCATCGCTCTGGCCCTGCCCCTGTACAAGAACCGTGAACTTATCATGGCCAAGGCCGGTGCTATCGCCGGCGGCGTTACGTTGGCAACGCTTTCGGCTATCGTAGTCGTTTACTTCTGCGGCAAGGCCATGGGTACCAGCGAGCAGGTTCTGCTTTCGCTCATTCCCAAATCCATTACGACGCCAATCGCCATTGATGTTTCCAAAACAATCGGCGGTATTCCGGCGTTGACTACAGCTGCTGTTATCTTCACCGGTATGCTGGGAGCAACCTTCAATCACAAGCTGCTGCGTCTTTTGGGAATCAAAAACCATTTGGCTGCCGGTCTTGCTATCGGCGCCTCCAGCCACGGCCTCGGCACCAGCGTCTGCGCCAATGTCAGCCCCGTTCAGCTGGCCATCGGCGGTGTAGCGATTGCCCTTACCGGCATCAGCACCTCTATCCTGGCACCGATTTTACTGCCGATTTTAAAAAGCATCTGGTAAGCAGATAAAGCAAAAGCCCAAATTCTCACATACATTTCATGTGGGAATTCGGGCTTTTTTGTTTTTAGAGATGCGGAATAATCCCGCGCAGTTCGGAAAAGATTACTGCCGCCTTATCCGCAGGATATACGCTGCACGGCAGCTTCCGCAAATCCTCGGTGCGCCAGCCTTTGTTTTCCTCCGCCAGCTTGGCCAGCGCTTCTTCCAAATCATGTGCCAGCACAACAGCAATCGCATCAAGATAAAATTCGCTGTTGACGCAGGGCTCGTCAATCATACTGTGGCTGTGATATGTTTTGTTGTGTCGCCAAACGTAAATGTTCATGCAGCATCCCTCCGTTCATGGTGATATTTGTTTAATTCTTGGGAGGGAGCAGTTTTTCCTGCTTAATGACCAAAAAGTCGAAACTCCGTAAAAAAGGACTACCACGCTAAGCATGATAGTCCTCAAATCATCTGTATATAAATTATTTGCCTAAGATTTCGTTGACGTAGTTTACCGCACTGACAGCGTTCGGCGCATAATGCTCGGCACCGATGGTGTCAGCGTATTCCTGCGTGAGCACCGCACCGCCGACAACAACCTGACAATCACATTCATTATGCAACGCAGCAATAGTTTCTTCCATTGCGCCTACTGTAGTAGTCATCAATGCAGACAAGCCGACAACCTTGGCATCTGTTTTCTTGGCTGCCTCTACAACTGCTTCCACAGGCACGTCCTTGCCCAAGTCAAGCACGCGATAGCCGTAATTTTCCAACAGTACCTTAACGATGTTTTTGCCGATATCGTGGATATCGCCATGGACAGTAGCGATAATTACTGTTTCTCCCTGCGTTTCGCCCACGCCGACAGCCTCGCGGATAACCTCAAAGGCTGCCTTCGCCGCATCCGCGCTCATCAGAAGCTGCGGCAGGAAGAGAGTTTTCTTTTCAAAGCCATGACCGACAAAATCAAGCGCAGGAATCATATATTTGTTAATGATATCCAACGGCTTTTCGCTTTCCAGAGCCTTGGCTGCGGCCTGACGCGCAGGTCCCTGCAGTCCTTTGACAATGGCATCGTAAAGACCCATTTCGCTTACTGTTGTTGCTGCAGCCTTCGGTGCATCTGCATAATGCTGTACATATTCCTTGCAGCCCTCGTCATAGCCTGCCAGCGCACGATACCCGTAATAAGCATCCATCATCGGCTTGCTCTGCGGATTGATGATGCCGCAGGAAAGGCCTGCTGCCATTGCCATGCTGAAGAAGGTGCTGTTGACAGCATCACGTCCGGGAAGACCGAACGAAATGTTGGAAACACCCATAACAGTGTTGATACCGCGTGCCTTCATCGTGCGGATAACCTCACAGGCAATCGCCGCATTTTCGGCACCGGTGGAAATAGTCAGTGCCAGCGGGTCTACAACTATATTGCGGCTTTCAATGCCGTATTCGGCCGCACGGGCGATAATTTTTTCAGCCACGGCAATACGTCCTGCTGCAGTAGCGGGAATACCGCTGTCGTCAAGACACAGTGCAACCAGCACAGCGCCGTATTTTTTAGCCAGCGGCAGCACATGCTGCAGGCTGTCTTCCTTACCATTGACGGAATTAAGCATAGGCTTGCCGTTATAGAGGCGCAGCGCTCTTTCCATTGCTTCGTAATTAGATGTATCAATCTGCAGCGGCGTATCGGTAATCGCCTGCAGCGCCGGCACAGCCTTCGCAGCCATTGCCGCTTCGTCAATACCCGGCGTGCCTACGTTAACGTCCAGAATCTGTGCGCCCACGCCAATCTGCTCCAGACCAAGACGGCACACATAATCAAGGTCACCGTTTACCAGCGCTTCCTTCAAACGTTTTTTGCCGGTAGGATTGATGCGTTCGCCGATAATTACAGGACCTTCACCCAAATGTACTGCTTTGCCGTAGGAGGATACCGCAGTCAGACGGCAATCACGCGTACCACCCGGCTGCAGAGTTTTGCATTTGGCAATCATCTGCGCAATATGCTCCGGCGTTGTACCGCAGCAGCCGCCTACAATGCTTGCGCCCTTGCCTGCGAGCTCGTACATCAGCTCCGCATATTCCTCCGGTCCGACATCAAAGCAGGTTTTGCCGTCACGCTGCACCGGCAGTCCGGCATTAGGATTGATAATCAGCGGCAGGCTGGTTGCTTCCAGCATTTGCGGGAATAGCTTGCCCACCTGCACCGGTCCCAAACCGCAGTTAAAGCCGATGGCATCTACGCCCAGACCTTCGCACATCAAAGCGGCAGCCTCAACCGTAGCACCGGTCAACAGCTTGCCATCCTCGTCAAAGGTCATGGTCACGCAAATCGGCAAATCACAGTTTTCCTTAGATGCCAGAACCGCAGCCTTGATTTCGTAGGTGTCGCTCATTGTTTCGATAAGAATCAGATCCGCACCGGCAGCAGCGCCGTAGCGTACCATTTCGCCGTAGGCTTCTACTGCCTTTTCAAAGGGCAAATCGCCATAAGGAGCCAACAGCTTCCCTGTCGGTCCCAAATTCAGCGCAACAAATTTGTTTTCCCTGCCACCGCAGGCCTTCTTGGCAATCGCCACAGCCGCTTCGATGATTTCCTTGCAATCCAGTCCGGAGCCTGCCAGCTTCAACGGATTAGCGCCGAAGGTATTGGATTTTACGATATTGGAGCCTACATCAAGATAACTGCGATGCACAGCCTCTACAATATCGGGGTGTGTAAAATTCCAGCTTTCGGGCAGCTCACCCGGCTGCAGACCGCGTGCCTGCAGCTGTGTGCCGGTAGCACCATCAAAGAACAGCATTTGCTTGCCTAACAATTCCTTAAAATTCATAAATTAAATCTTCTCCTCAAACTTTCTTAATATCAGTATCTCTGTAAGGACAGTTTATATTACTGCAGGTCATACATTTATTCTGCACGCAGGCAGCATCTTCCGATAAGCCGATGATTGCCGTCACCGACTTCGACGGAGCCATCATCAGTCCGTCCGTCAGCGTCAGGCCGATGCGTTTGGCACAGTTCAGCACTGCAAACAGCTGACGCTGCTCCTCCAGCGGCCAATCACCATAGCCCGGAGAAAAACGCGGACGCTGCAGCAGACCGCCTGTTTCAGCCTGCGCCTGTACCTCATCGCAATAGCTTTCAATCAGCGCCGCTGCCACGGCCTGAGCCGCCGCGCCTTCAGCAACGCTGATAAGCGCCAGGCGACGAATGGCTGCGTCTACCCTGCTGCCGAGCGTTGCCCCCATAAGCAGCACCGTGTTGCAGCCCTTCAAATGGCGCGCCAGTGCACGCGAATGAAAGCGCACGCCGCAGTCCAGCGTTACGCCTGCTTCATCTGCCGTTATCGCATGCTTTTGCAGGATATAACGCGCCTGCACCTCATTGCGCAGCTTCAGATAAACCGTATCCACTAAAATTTCTGCTGCCTTATCTCCCGGCTTGGCCCGCAGATAGCGCAGCGCTTCCTTTTGCTTAAATTCCATAACAACAACCTTAAATTTTGCGCCGTAGCGCAGGACTATTTATCTACAATCTCTCCGAGATTATTCATAATACCGGCAAAAATTTCCGGCTTGTTCATCGTGTAGATATGTACATTGTCAAAACCATTAGCAATCAAATCAATAATTTGACCGGTAGCATAGGCGATACCTGCCTGCTTCAGTGCCTCCGGCTTATCGGCAAACTTTTCTACCATCGCACGGAACTGCGGCGGCAGCTTAGTACCGCTCAGCTGGCAGATGCGGATAATCTGCTTAGCATTCGTCACCGGCATAATGCCCGGCACCACCGGCACATTGATGCCCGCACGCAGCAGGCGGAACATATAGTTATACAAAATCGTATTATCAAAAAACATCTGTGTCACCAAAAAGTCAACACCTGCATCCACCTTGTACTTGGTGTTTTCTATATCCTTTTCCAGCGAACCCGATTCGGGATGGCCTTCGGGATAAGCAGCACCGCCAACACAGAAATCACCCTGCTGCTTTACAAACCGCATCAGCTCACTGGCATGAGCAAAGCTGCCGATTTCCTCGCCCTGCATATCTGCCGGGATATCGCCGCGCAGCGCCAGAATATTTTTTACGCCAAAGCCCTGCAGCTGTCCAAGTACCTCTGCCAGCTTTGCTTCATCAGCCTTTACACAAGTCAGATGAGCCAGAGCCGGCATGCCGTTATCCTCTACTTTTTTGGCCAGTGCTGCCGAATAGCCTACCGTGCTGCCGCCTGCGCCATAGGTGACGCTCATATAGGACGGCGTGCTGGCTGCAATTTTGTTGACAATCTCCAGACTGTTTTGCAGCTCTGCGCCCTGCTTAGGCGGAAACAGCTCGCACGACAGATGAATTTTACCGTTTTTTAAGATATCAATTATTTTTTCCGATGTCATATTTATCCCCCAAAATCAAAAGCATTCGTATGACATTTTAACAGTTAGCGACATCTTTGGCAAACAAAAAGCAGAAGAATTTAACTAATAAGCGATAAAACCTACTAAAATGATAAATATGTTACACACTAAAAATCCCGCAGCCGGATAAGCTGCGGGATTGAATTTCGTTGGCGGAGACGGTGGGATTCGAACCCACGTGCCGCGCAAACGGCAAACTGATTTCGAGTCAGCCGCGTTATGACCACTTCGCTACGTCTCCATTATTCTGTTATGGCGAAATATTCGCATCAGATTAACATTAATATTATATAAGAAAAATCCTGTCTTGGCAACCGCCTGACGAAATTATTCCTGCGGCGCACCGGTTTCACTCTTGCTCTTCGCCTTGTTTTCCTGACGGCGACGGCGGAAAAAGTCGCGCATTACCTGCGCGCATTCCTCCTCACAGATGCCGCTGATAACTTCAGCGCAGTGATTGAGATTAGGATTCGTAATAATATTGAAAATTGATTCCGCACCGCCGGCCTTCACATCATGACAGCCGTAAACAACGCGGTCGACACGGCCGTTGACAATGGCACCGCTGCACATCGGGCAGGGCTCAACGGTAACGTAAAGCGCACAACCGCTCAGACGCCAGCGCCCCAGGCGCTCGCAGGCCTCGCGGATGACAATGACCTCAGCGTGCGCCGTTGCGTCATGCCACGTTTCACGCATATTGTGCGCGGCGGCGATAACCTCACCTGTTGTCATATCCGCCAGTACCGCGCCGATAGGAATTTCACCAAGCTCTGCGGCCTTGCGTGCCTCAGCCAGTGCCAGCTGCATATACTTTTTATCTTCCATCAGGCATCCTCCGCCGCTTCCATCAGCAGCTCCCATTTTTCCATCAGCTCAGCAATGGTTTGCTCGTATTCCTCATGCTCTGCTGCCATCGCTGCGCTATGCTCTGGACTGGTGTGATTTGCCGGGTCCGCCATCTGCTTTTCCAAAAGGCCCATCATGGCCTCCTGCTCACGAATCTGCAGCTCTACCTTGGGCAACAGTCGTGCAGCCTCGTCCGGACTGTAACGACGTTTTTTATCCTCTTGCTTTTTCTCCTTTACCGGCGCTGCTGCAGTCTGTTGCTGCTTTTTAGCCTGTGCCTCCGCATAGGCTGCAGCCTTTTCCGCTTCCTCCTGTGCCTGCGCCAAAGCAGCAGCCTTTTTCTGTTTTTCTTCGAGGTAGAAATCGTAGTTACCCTTATAGTCCTTAACCTCTAAATCTTCAATTTCCCAGATGCGGTCGGCAACCTCGTTGACAAAGTAACGGTCATGGCTGACTACCAGCACTGTGCCGTCAAAGGATTCCAACGCGGCCTCTACTGCTTCGCGTGCCATAATATCCAGATGGTTTGTCGGTTCGTCAAGCACCAGACAGTTAGCACCGTCCAACACCAGCTTCAGCAGCACCAGGCGTGCCTTCTGACCGCCGCTCAGCTCGCCGATTTTTTTGAACACATCATCACCGTGGAACAGCATGCCGCCAAGCATGGAGCGTGTATACTCTTCCGTAAAGCCGTATTCAACAACAAAGTTTTCCAACAGCGTCTGCTCCGGGTTTAAGCGCTCATAGCTCTGCGAAAAATAACCGATCTGCACTCTGCTGCCAATCTTGGCCTTGCCCTTCAGCGGTGCAATTTCGCCCAAGATAGTACGCAGCAGCGTCGTCTTGCCTGTACCATTAGCACCCAACAGCGCTGCCTTTTCACCACGGCGCAGCGTCAGATTAATACCTTTGGCCAGTATCTTCTCGCCGTAGCCGATGGTCAGGTCCTCCATAATCAGCACTCTGTCCGCACATTCGGCAGCCGGCGGCAAACGCAGCTCAAACTCCTCATGCTGCACCGGCGCATCAATACGCTCCAGACGGTCGAGCTGTGACTGACGACCACGCGCCATTTTACTCTTGATGCCTGCCTTGAAGCGACGGATATATGCCTCGGTGCGCGCAATATAATCCTGCTGCGCATTATAGGCAGCAGTCAGCGTACTGCTCTGAATCGCCTTCTGCTCCAGATAGCGGCTGTAATTGCCCTTAAAGGATTGCAGCTTGCCGCCCTCCATTTCCATAATGCGCATTGCAACATTATCGAGGAAGGCACGGTCATGGCTGACAACGAGCAGACCGCCCTTAAATTCCTGCAAATACTTTTCCAGCCACTGCGTCATTACAATATCTAAATGGTTCGTCGGTTCGTCCAGAATCATAAAGTCGGGATTACGCACCAGTGCCGCCGCCAGCATCAGACGTGTTTTCTGACCGCCGCTCAGCGTTGCCGCATCATGCTGCCACCAATCCTCGGTATAGCCCAACCCGATAAGCACACGCTTAATGCGGTTTTCGTAATTATAGCCGTCAATAAATTCGTAGCGCTTAAGTACGCGTCCGTACTCCTCCAGGCAGCTGTCCAGCTTTTCGCCCTGCAGCTTGCCGGAATCAGCCTCAAGCTGTGCCAGCTTTTGGCGAAGGCTGCCGATTTCCGGGCAGGCTGTCTGCATAAACTGCCAGATAGTACCTCTGATATCGGTAAAGCCCTGCTGTACATAGCCCACGCTGATACCGGGTTCAAATTTTACCGCACCGCTGTCAACCCATTCAGGCTGCAGCAGGCAACGCAGCAGCGTAGTCTTGCCGCTGCCGTTGACGCCGACAAGGCCAACGTGCTCGCCTTGCTCCACCATGAAGCTGACGTCTTTAAATATTTCATGAATGCCAAATGCTTTGGCGATTTTATCTACTACTAATTGCATAACCATTCTCCTTTTAACAACTATTATAACACCTTCCGGCATTATACTCAAAAGGCTCTGCTATATTCTTATATTTTCGTGCATTACATAAAAAGAGGCTGCCGCATCTGCGGCAACCTCCATATACTTTTAAGATTTATGGGCCATTGCTACCTGAGTTTTAGTCTGGAGTAAACTCTTTTGATGCTTACGCCAACGATAGCACAGCATCGGCACCACCAGCATCGGTACGCCAGCGTACAGCGTCTGGCGTAAATCCGGTGTCAAAGCAATTACTGCCAGGCAGAAAACCTGCGACCAGATACCGAAATGCGTAACATACGGGAAGAACGGTGTTTTATACTTCAGAGTATCCTCCTTGCCTTCGGCAATCAGACGGCGGCGGAATTTATATTGGCTCCAGCAAATGGAAATCCAAGCCATCGCTCCGGTAAAGCCGGATACTGCCAGCAAATAAGTATACAGTGTAGAATCGGGATTAAAGGTGTAGAAAACGATAACTGCCCAGCAGGCACATACAGAAACGATAATGGAATTCTGCGGCATACCGTTTTTATTGAGCTTGCCCAAAAACGCCGGAGCCATATCCATACGAGCCAGTGCATGCAGCGCACGAGCACCGCCATACAGTCCGGAGTTAGCGCAGGAAACACCTGCAACCAGCACTACAAAGGCAATCGCAGAAGCTAAGCCTTCAAAGCCGTATTCCGCCAAAGCAGCGGCAAACACGCTCTCCTTCAGGCTGGCCTTATCCCACGGCATAATGGACAGCAATAATGTAATAGGAATGATATATAAAGCAATGACACGCCAGGAAACATTACGAACCGCAATAGGAATGCTTTTAGCAGGATCCTTGCATTCGCCCGCAGCCAGACCGATGATTTCGGTACCTTGGAAGTTAACCAGAATAATAACCATGGTCAGCACAATCGGCCAATATCCCTGAGGAGCAAAGCCGCCTTGGCCCAGCAGCACCTTAGCACCTAAATAGCCCTGGTCACCAACAAGACCGCAGACTATTAAACCGGCAACGCCGCAGAAACCCACAAGGGCAGCAATTTTGATAATGGAAAGCCAAAATTCGCTTTCACCGAAATTATCAACATGAAAAAGGTTAATTACAGTCACTAGCAGGCCAAAAAGAATTGCCCACCACAGTTGACTGACGGCAGGTACAAAATTATTCATAATGATACCCGCAGCAATCATTTCAGACGGCACGTAAGCCATCCAGTTCAGCCAATAGGCCCAGCCAACGCCACAAGCCCAGGTTGAAGATATATTCTCACGTGCGTAGGTAACAAAGGAACCGGAAATAGGCTTAGCTACAGCCAGCTCCGCCAGGCACAGCATAACGCATAAGACGATTGCACCGCCAAAAAGATAAGAAAGAATAATAGCAGGTCCGGCCTGCTCAATCGCATATCCGGCACCTAAAAAATAACAGCTGCCGATAATGCCACCTAAAGAAATCATCTGTAAGTGTCTGTTCTTTAAACTTCTATTCATGGATTGCTCGTTCATTACCTTAATAACACAACCTTTCTTGAGCATATGTGTGGAACCTTCCGTTCCGCCAAAATTCTTGTGATATGATTTTACTACAAAAAACCGTGTTTGTATAGCAAAAAATGCACTAAAATCAGCGATTTTACAAAAAAAATCTATTTTCCTCTTTTTTCCGCTGTTTTGCATCATTTTCAAGCGTACTTCTTCACAATTCTCTACAAAAATACTCCCCCGCCATCCCAACAATGACAAGGGAGTAAACAAAGAAGGCTACTCTAAAGATGATTGAAAAGACTCCAGCAATGCATGCAGATACAGCCAAGCGCACTTACGAGCAGCATGCAGATTATTGAAAGCTTGAGGCCGTTTTTCAGTAAATCATCAGGGTTCAAACCGTAGGTTACACCTACGGCACGTGTGCTGACCGGCAGAATAAAAGCACAGTTAACGGCAACAATCGAGGTCAGGATATAAGGAATGGGGTTCAACCCCAGCTGCTGCGAAATGCTTTGTACTACCGGAATTGAGATAGAAGCCGCCGCAGTATTACTGCTTATTTCCGTCAGGAATGTGGCAAACAGCGTCAGGCTGAACATCGTTTCCAAACCTCCGCTTAACGGCAGCAGCGTAATTACCTTAGCAATCTGCGTTGCCGCACCGGTTTTCGTAATCAACTGTCCCAACGCCAGACCGCCGGAAAAAAGGAAAATCATCCCCCACATGATGTCCTTTTCAGCCTCACGCCAGGTCAGAAGCAGCTGACCTGTTTCGTTGCGCAACATAAAGGTGAGCATACCGAAGGTGAAGAAAACATACGCAGGCTTCATCAGCGGCAAATACTGCACGTAAAGCGGACGGACGAAGGCCAAACCTGTTGCGAGAATAAAAAGCCACAATCCTAACTTTTCACCGCGGCTCATCGGCCCGAGCTTATCATAGGCAGCACGGAAATATTCCTTGCCGCCGTCAAGACGTTTAACAGGCAGCGGCAGATGCAGCAGATAAGCCATAATCAGCAACATGATGATGAACAGCAGCGGCAGAAAGCGGATAAGCCAATCCACATACATGAATTCATGTCCCGTAAGCTTTTCCAGATAGCTGATTGCTACCAGGTTGGAGCTGCTGCCTAAGGGTGAGCCGAAGCCACCGAAGCCTGCGCCCCAGACGATAGCCAACAGAATTGGTGTTGCTACGGGATTATCGGTAATCTGCTGCTGTCCCAAAAAGCGCAACATGCTTACAGCTACCGGCAAAAGAATCATAACAACGACGACGTTTGGCAGAAAGATAGACAGCAAAGTTGAAGCCACCAGCCAGACGCAAATCTGCTCGCGCATCGATGTTCCCAATCCGCAAAGGCTTTTAATCGCCAGACGCTTATCAAGATGTGTTTTTTCCCACACCAGGCTGATAAGATCACTGCCGACCAGCAGCACGACGATTTCCGAAAAGTATTTGCTGATAATCCCCTCCATCGGCACCATGCCGAAGATAGCGTTCAGCGGAATCGGCAGCAGCGAGGTTACGGCGATATTTACCGGACGCAGCACCCACCAAAGGCCCATCCAGAAAATCGTGGCAATAGCGGCCGCCTGCTTAAATTCAATTATAGGCGCCAATACAAGCAGGACGACAAGAAAAAGTAAGGGACCTGAGATAACATTCAACGAACGGTGTTTTTTCATAAATAACAGCTTCCTCTCCGAGTTCAATAGAAGTTTTCCTTCTATTTTTGCGTTTACTTAATTCTACTCCCGTTCTATAATTAAGTAAAAGACTTTATTTTGATTATTATAATCATATTCTTTGATATTTTAAGGAGATACTGCTATGGATTTTGCTTTTTACAGAAACTTTATCACTGTTGCCGAAACAGGTAATCTCAGCGCCGCAGCGAAACGTCTGGGCATCGTACAGCCGGCGCTCAGCGCGCAGATGAAGGCTATCGAAAGAAACTACGGCGTGCAGCTTTTCAAAATGCAGCGCGGTAAGCGCCACATTGAACTGACGGAAGCAGGCGAAACCTTTTTGCAGCAGGCGCGTCAGCTGTGCAATACGGAAGATGATATCAGTCTGCGTATGCAGGCCTTCGGCAGGCGTGCCGCAGGTACGCTGCGCTTCAGCGTGTCACATGTGCGCACCGACTACTTCCTGCGCAGCTATCTTATTCCCTTTGCCAAGGAAAATCCCGGTATCAGTTATCAGTTTCACGATGCTACGGTAGAGCAGCAGCAGCAGCAGCTGGAGGCAGGCAGCATTGATTTTGCCTTTGCCAATGCGCCGCTGCCTGCAGCGCATAATTTTGCTACTATCAAGGTGCAGCGGGAGAATTTTTATGCTTTCTATAATGCCGGATTTGCGGTTCCGTGGGCAAATAAAAGTATGCTTTCGCCGGAGGATTTGGCAGGTGTGCCCTTGTGCTGTAATTATGGCAGCTATGCGCTTTTGCGCAATGTGTTTAAAGATTATGCTGTTAAGCCTAATGTTGCCTTTATTGCCACTACGGCGGAGAGTGCGCTTACCTTTGCGACAAGCGGACTGGGAGTTGCGGTTGTTGCGGCGTTGGAGGGTGATGCTGTGCCGCAGGAGATGGTGCGACAGCAGCTTGTTGATGAGAAGCTGCATTTTGATCAGACGTTGTATTGGAGTAAGGAGCATAAATTATCGCCTGCGGCGGAGGGGTTTTTGGAGTTTTTCCGAAATTTTAACTAAACGCAAAAAAACGCCCACGTTCTTTCGAACGCGAGCGTTATTTTTTTGCTTTTATTCTTTTGGTGCTTCTTCGTCTGCATTCGCAGCGGATTTCGGTACATCTGCTTCGGCAGCAGGCGCTTCAGCCTTTACGTCAGCGTCGGCAACGGGAGCAGCAGCTATTTCCTCATCCACAACAGATTGTTGTACTAATTGCAGCTTTTCTTCTGCGGTAAGGATATGACCGTATTTTACCAGCTGGTTGATTTCTTCCTCTTCCAGAGTTTCCTTCTCCATCAGAGCTTTAGCAATCACATGCAGCTTGTCAATATTGTCGGACAGCAGCTTTTCGGTAGCAGCATAGGCATCTTCCATAAAGGATCGTACCTCTTTATCAATTTCGGCTGCCACTTCTTCACTGTAATCCTTGTCGCGGGCAATGTCGCGGCCCAAGAATACCTGATCCTGACGATGACCAAAGGTTACAGGTCCGATGTTTTCGCTCATGCCGTATTCGCAAATCATCTGGCGTGCCAGTTGAGTTGCACGCTGCAGATCATTGCTGGCACCGCTGGAGATTTCCTTCAGTACCAGAGCTTCAGCAACACGGCCACCCAACAGCACCTTCAGCTCATCGAGCATTTCGCTGCGGGTTGCATAATACTTATCTTCCTTAGGCAGGCTCAGGGTATAACCACCAGCACGGCCACGCGGAATGATAGTAACCTTATGTACAGGATCAGTATGCTCAAGCAGCATACCAACGATGGTATGACCACCTTCATGGTAAGCAGTCAGGCGTTTTTCCTTATCGCTGATGACACGGCTCTTGCGCTCCGGTCCCATGATAACACGCTCGGCAGCCTCTTCCATTTCCGGCATATTGATAGCCTTCTTGTCCTTACGGGCAGTCAGCAGCGCTGCTTCATTAACCAGGTTGGATAAATCGGCACCGGTAAAGCCGGGTGTACGCTGAGCGATTACGTCCAGATTTACATCCGGTCCCATCGGCTTGCCCTTAACATGTACCTTCAGTATTTCGGTACGTCCCTTGATATCAGGACGGTCTACTACAATTTGGCGGTCGAAACGGCCGGGACGCAGCAGCGCCGGGTCCAGAATATCTGGACGGTTGGTTGCGGCAATCATAATAATGCCTTCGTTAGCACTGAAACCGTCCATCTCAACCAATAATTGGTTCAGAGTCTGCTCACGCTCGTCATGCCCACCGCCAAGACCTGCGCCGCGCTGACGGCCTACGGCATCAATCTCATCGATAAATACGATGCAGGGTGCACTTTTCTTTGCCTGGTCGAACAGGTCGCGTACACGCGAAGCGCCGACACCGACAAACATTTCTACAAAGTCAGAACCGGAAATACTGAAGAACGGAACTCCTGCTTCACCGGCAACTGCCTTCGCCAACAAGGTTTTGCCTGTACCCGGAGGGCCATAGAGCAAAACACCTTTAGGAATCTTAGCTCCCAAGTCATTATACTTCTGCGGATGCTTCAGGAATTCAACAACCTCTTCCAGCTCCTGCTTGGCTTCTTCAGCACCGGCAACATCCTTAAAGGTTATCTTCAGTTTTTCCTCATCGTAGCGACGCGCACGGCTCTTGCCAAAGTTCATCACCTTGCCGCCACCGGCACCGCCCTGATTCATCAGCATGAACCACAGGCCTACGATAATCAGCATCGGCAAAATAGAGCTGAGAATGCTCATCCACCAAGGTGGCTGCGGCGGCAGCTCTGCCTTAATGTCTACTTTCTTTGCTTCCAGCTTTTCTACCAGCTTGCTGTCATTAGGCGCAACGGTAGAAAATTCCTTGCCATCCTTTAATTTACCGCTGATAACATTATCAACAATAGTTACCTGTTTAATTTCGTCCTGCTGTACATGCTGCATAAAGCTGGTATAGCTTATATCGGCAGGCTTAGAATTCTTTTCACCGTAAAGGTCAAACATCCAGATAATTACCATGATAATCAGCAGATAAAAAAGTACGTTCTTAAAAAATTTATTCAAGCACGTAGCCTCCTTCCACTTAGCTCATAATATTTTATTATATTATAGATAGGAAAAACTAGCAACTGTTTTATGCAATTTACAGGCTTTTATTTGCGTGCGTATACAGCAGGCTTCAGGATACCGATAAACGGCAGATTGCGGTAATCGCCTGCATAGTCCAGACCGTAACCGACAACGAATTCGTCAGGAATTTTAAAACCTACATAATCAGCCTCCAGACCGTTTACACGACGCTCGGCCTTGTCGCACAGAGCAGCGGTTTTCAGAGTTGCGGGCTTGTAGTGACGCAGCATATCGGTGATAGAGGCAAAGGTAACGCCGCTGTCAATGATATCATCGATTACCAGCACGTCCTTACCCTTGATATCTTCGCTGACATCCAGCTTAACCTTAACACTACCGCTGGTGCTGGTTCCGTTGCCATAGGAAGAAGCAACCATGAAGTCTACGCGCAGCGGCATATCAATAGCGCGAGTCAGGTCGGTAGCGAACCAGGCAGCACCCTTCAGCAGCACAATGACAACAAGCTCCTTGCCTGCATAATCGGCAGCAATCTGCTTGCCCATTTCCTGTACGCGGGCATCAATTTCTTCTTTAGTCAGCAAAACTGTCTTAATATCGTCATGCATTTTTTCATTCTCCTTATACTTTATATTATTTTAACAAAAATAAGCTGTTTATTTTTGTAGACTACGTTTATTCCCTGCGGCAACTGGATAAACTTGCCGCCGCTGCGCCTAATCAGCAAGGAATCAATAGCCTGACTACGCTCGAAGGACAGCTCCTCACCGCCCAGCTCGAAATACGCGCGTCGCAATACTCTCAGCCTTACGGCACTGTGCAGCGCCGTAAGCTGCGTCACCGGCAAACTGACAGCATTCTCCTGCCTGCGCACCAGCTGCCTGTAAGCATCGTCAGCCATTTGCTCCAGACATTCCGCATCCTGCGCCAACAAGGCGGCAGTACGCGCCAAAGTCGGCACCACATTGTGGTTGAAGCTGCGCTCCAGATACGGCACAAGCTCCAGACGTACACGATTGCGCGTATACGCCGTATCAGCGTTGGTGCTGTCATAGCAGACTGCAATGCCTTCGGCGCTGCAGTATTCCTCCAGCAGGCTTTTCGGCAACGTAAGCAGCGGTCTGATGATATCGTCCTGCTGCGCCCGCATTCCGGCAAGTCCTTGAAGCCCTGCGCCGCGCAACAGCCTTAAGAGCAGCGTTTCAGCCTGATCACCCTCGTGATGCGCCGTAACAATCGCCGCAGCGCCCTGCTGCTCCGCTATGCGCCTAAGCGCCGCATAACGCAGGCGGCGCGCAGCATCTTCGGTAGAAAGCCGGTTCTGTGCCGCATAGGATGCAGCCTGCACATGCTCTGTAAAGCAGGGCAGTCCCCAATCCTTGCAGGCACGCTGCACAGCCTGCATGTCGCGCAGAGCCTCTTCGCCACGAAGTCCGTGCTCAACGTGACAGACGCTGTAGCTTCCCCAGCCTTGCGCTGCCAAGGCAGCACAGGCATGTGCCAAAGCCAGAGAATCGGCACCACCGCTAACAGCCAACAGATAATGAGCCTCGGGCTGCAGCAAATTTTTAATTGTTTTGCGCAGCTTATAGACTGCAGGTGCAATCTGCCTCATAGCATATCTCCTTCAGCAGCGGTTTAAACGTGTCATATCGCATTTTTCTATGCTATAAAAGAAAAGGCACTCTCAGGAGTGCCATTTCATTAATTACCAGCTTGCTTATTTATCACGTCTGGCACCACGACCACCGCGTTTGGACTCAGTATTACGTTTTAAATCCAGCATACGGTCATCGCTGTCTTTCAGGAATTTAGATAATTTATCCTCAAAGGAAACGGGAGCCATAGGTCTTGCGCTTTGCGGGCGCATACCGCCACGGCGTTCACGATTGTCGCCTTGCGGACGCATACCATTATTGTTGCGGCGCTCGCAGTTATCATTTTGCGGACGCTGCGGTCTCGGTTGCGGAGCCGGCGGCGGTGTGAGCTGTTTAATAGACAGACCAATTTTGCCGCGATCATCTACAGATAATACCTTAACCTTAACCTTGTCGTGCTCCTTTAAAAAGTCATGCACGTCTTTTACATAAACATTAGAAACCTCAGAAATGTGAATCAGGCCAACCTTGCCCTCAGGCAGTTGGACAAATGCGCCAAAATTGGTGATACCTGTAACTTCACCCTCTACAATTGCACCTACTTCAAGTGACATCGAGAAAAAAATCCCCCTTAAAATTTCTTAATACTCTTGTATTATACTCTTTAATTTTTCATGGTGTCAATAAAAAAAGCAGAACAAAAGCTATCATTTCTTGTTCTGCCTTATTTTTTCTCATCAACTATAAACAGCGGCACCTCGTCTTTACCCACCATGTTGTAATCCTCACGGGCGAGCTTTTCAATATAACGCGGGTCATCCAGACGTTTACGCTCTGCCTCCAGCTCAGTCTTCTGTTTTTTTAAAGCAGCAATACGTTGCTGTGTAGCAGCCTGCTCCTGTTTAATCTGATAAATAGAATACTCCTGCTTGCCGATAACGAACAGGCAGGCAACAAACAGCAGCATCATAAAGACATTAAAAGCTTTAGATTTATGTCTTACACGACGTCTAACCATATCATAGCCCCCCAGCATTGAGTATTCCGCAGTATATCTTTAGAAAAGCCCGGCAGCAGCTGCCGGGCCTAAAGCACTAAAACAGCTTATTATTTTACGTTAACAGCATCCTTGAAAGCTTTACCGGCTTTGAAAGCAGGGATGGTTGCAGCAGGAATAACTACCTTCTCACCATTTTGCGGATTTTTACCTTCACGTTCTTTACGAGCACGTGCTTCAAAAGTACCAAAGCCTACTACTTGTACTTTGTCACCCTTAGCAACTACCTCTTTAACGGTTTCCAAGGTAGCGGTGATAGTTTTCTCAACGTCTTTTTTGGTTAAGCCGGCTTTTTCAGCAACAGCAGCGATTAACTCAGTCTTGTTCATCAAAAATTCCTCCTTAATTATGACTTTAGTTATTATTGCAAATGCTTGCGGAGCACGTAACTTCGTAACGTAACTCATATTTAACTAGCAATAGTATTCTACACTCTAAACCGTTTTCCTGCAAGCCTTTTCCGAAAATATTTATAAATTACGGGGAAAATAGCATTATTTTAGTAACTTTATTGCAAATTAACCTTATAAATCGCTCTTGCGCTCCAATTCCTTAGCCTGATTCCAAAATTCATCCAGCTGGTTCAAAGTGAAATCCTGCCATGTTTTACCGCTGGCTTCAACCTGTTCTTCCACGTAATTGAAGCGGGAAGCGAAACGGTTATTCGTGCCATCCAAAGCTACCTCCGGCTCAATGCCGTTATGACGCGCATAATTTACCACGGCAAACAGTACATCGCCAAGCTCACTCTCGGCAGCAGCCTTATCGCCTGCCTGCAAAGCCTCCTGCAGCTCGCCCAGCTCCTCCTGTACCTTAGCCCATACGGATGCGCTGTCCTGCCAGTCAAAGCCGACCTTGGCAGCCTTGCTCTGCAGCTTATAGGCACGCAGCAGCGCCGGCAGTCCCTGAGATACGCCGTCCAATACATGCTTGCGCTCCTGTTTTTCCTGCTTTTTGATAGCCTCCCAATTTACCAGCACATCATCGCTGTTGTCGACATGTGTGTCACCGAAAACATGCGGATGCCGGCGGATAAGCTTATCTACAACCTCGTCGATAACGTCCTGCAGATCAAAGCGGCCTGCCTCCTGTGCCATGCGGGCATGGAAAACAACCTGCATGAGCAAGTCGCCAAGCTCCTCACGCATGCCGTCAACATCGTCAGCATCCACAGCCTCCAGATATTCGTAAACCTCTTCAATCATATTGCTGCGGATAGATTTGTGTGTCTGCTCTCTGTCCCATGGGCAGCCGTCAGGCTCACGCAGGGTGCGCATAACATCAGCCAAGGGCTGGATGTCGAAATCATCAAAGCCTGCTTCCGGCAAAAAGTCTTCCGCATAGCCTTCTTCTTCGCCTTCCTCGGCAAATTCGTCCTCATCCTCGCCAAAGGTAATAATACCGGGAACAGCTTCCGCATCGTCAACATTTTCAAATACAGTATCCTCTGCTCCCTCAGGCATCGGCGGAACGTAAGCGCTCGTAAGATGGTCGATATTCGGCTGTCTGTCCAGCTCGAACAGCTTAATCGGACGGCATTCCTCGTCAGGCAGGCCCAGATTGCGCAGGAAATAAATTTCGTATTCGTCAGGCAGTACATCCATCAGCGCAATTTTCAAATCGCCGGCCACCATCTGGCTGTAAACCTGAGTAATCATCAGCGGATGCTGACCAGCACTTGCAATCTCCGCAAAATCCTGCGCGTCAATAATCTGCAGGCCGGCAATCGGGTCGATGCCCAGCTCAACGTAAGCCAAGTCCAAGAAGCTCATAGACGGCTTAATCACCAGCTTAACGCCCTGCGCCTTAGCAGCTGTGCGCATTAAAACAACGGTTTTTTCCGCAACCAGCGGGCTGCCTGGTACTGCGTAAACAACATCGCCGTTCTGCGCTGCTGCCAGCACACGCTCGACAACGCTATCATATACTTCTTCAAAGGAAGCAGCCTTTTCGTATAAATCGTCACATGAGGTAAATTTTACGTTTTGCTTTTCCAACTCGGCAACGGTGGGATGCACCGCCGTGCGCAGGATAACCTGAGCGCAGTTTTGCAGAAGTCCCATAGTTTCCAACGAAAGATGTCCCACAGCACCGGGGCCTAAGCCGACAATTGTAATTGTTCCCATGATAGTACGCCTTCTTTCTTAATTATTTAAAAAATCGTTTCACTACCGGCAGCTGACGCAGTTCCTGTCTGTTCAGCACGCCTAAAAGCGGCAGCAATATGATATAGCTTATCCCGGCAGCCAGCATAGCGGCGATTGTTGCCAAAGCAGGCGATGCACCGCCAAGAAGCGTATGCGCTTCTACGGCAACAGCGCCCATCACCGCTGCTGCGGCGATGATTTTCGCAATACTGAGCCAGGAAAATCTTATACTTAATTTATACAACGCTATAATATTCAACAGCGCCGTCACGCCAAAGTTTATGTTCGTTGCCCACGCTGCGCCGGCAATACCGTATTCCGCATTCGTCAGCTGACAGACGGCAACCAGCTTGGCTGCAATACCGATAAGCATATTCAGCATCGGCAGATTGGTGTGCCCCATTCCCTGCAGCATACCTGTTGTAACCTGCTGCAGGCCTAAAAGGCAGATGGCAGGCGCCGAATGCATAATAGCAACGCCAGCCTTCGCCGTACCGTACAGCAGACGGCTGATAGGCTCCGCCAATACCCACATGCCTACGGAAGCAGGCACAGTTATCAGGCAGCACAGCTTCATCGCGGTTGCTGCCTTTTGCTCGATAATCTGCCATTTATTCAAAGCAAAGGCTTCGGAAACAGCAGGCACCAGGCTTGTTGCCAGCGACATCGTCGGTATCGTGGCCATTAAGAGCAAGGGCTGTGCCATGCCTGCCAGATAACCGAACTGCGCCGTCGCCTGCTCCACACTAAGACCGCTGTCAATCAATCGGCCTGGAACCAGCAATACGTCAATGCTGCTGGTAACAGGCACCAGGATATTAGCGCAGGACACAGGCAGCGCCAGCAGCAGCAGGCGTTTAATCAGCGCGCTGCTGCGCACAAGCTCGGCAGCAGGTGCCTGCTCCGTGCTTGCTGCAGCCTGCCACTGCTTCCGGTAATAGCGATAAAAGCAGCCCATAACCACAAGACCGGTCAGACTTCCCGGCACAGCGCCGAAGGCAGCGCCGGCAGCAGCGTATTCCAGACCGTAGGGCAGCAGCACATACGCCAGCACTACCATCGTCACTACGCGGATAAACTGTTCCACAATCTGCGACACCGCAGGCGGCGTCATCAGCTGATGTCCCTGAAAATACCCGCGGAAGCTGGCCAGAATCGTAGCAAAGAAAATTGCCGGTGTCAGCGCTATAAGCGAATAATAGGCACGCGCATCGGTAATCACGCCGGCATCAACCAACCAGCCCGCCGCCAACACCAGACAAACCGCCAACACCGCACCCACGCAGGCCATCAGGCGCAGCGAAACGCGAAACACCTGACGCACATTAGCATAGTCCTTCTGCGCCAAAAAGCCTGCGACAATAATCGATATTGCCACCGGAATGCCGGCCGCAGAAATCGCAAGCAGCAAAAGGTATACGGGATAAGCCATCTGGTAAAGACCGATACCCTCGCCGCCCAGCAGACGTGAAAGCAGGATACGGTTCACAGAACCGATAACCTTTACCATCAGTCCTGCCAATGTCAGAATCATCGCGCCGCGCAAAAATTTATCACTGCTCATTTCCTGCTTTCACCTCCTTTAAATCAATCTTCTAATATCAGAGCAGGCAAAGTCTGCTCCAGCCACGCCAGGGGCTCCTGCTTTGACGTACCCATTCTGTACGTCAGCTGCTGCTCCTGACCGTTTTTCAATGTCATCGTCTTAGGATGCTGCATCAGCAGCTTCAGAACTGCCTCCGGGTTTACCTGTGCCTTCTCGCCGAAGGTCAGGCGGATAATTCCCTGATGCACATTTACGCCACGGATTTTCAGCACTCGGCACAAGCCCTTAAGCGCTGCCAAACGCCAGAGCATTTCCACCTCCGGCGGCGGATTGCCGAAGCGGTCGATAATTTCGTCCAGAAAATCCTCCCGCTGTGAATATTCCAGCTCGCTGAAGCGACGATACAGCTCCATTTTATAACGCGGATCCGGAATATAGCTGTCCGGAATATAGGCCTCTGCCTGAATTTCCAGAACCGGCTCCGGCTCAGGCTCGGCCTCCTTGCCGTTTTTTAGGCGTTCAATGGTTTTTTCCAGCATCTCGCAATAAGCGGCAAAGCCTATGCCGGTAATATGTCCGTGCTGCTGCGGTCCCAGCAGATTGCCGGCACCGCGGATTTCCAGATCGCGCATAGCAATCTTAAAGCCTGCGCCCAGCTCCGTAAAATCACGGATGGCCTGCAGACGCTTTTCGGCAATTTCACTCAGCGCCTTATTAGGCTGATAAACAAAGTAAGCATAAGCAAGACGCGAGCTGCGTCCTACACGGCCACGCATCTGGTAAAGCTGCGAAAGGCCGAAGTTGTCGGCACCGTCGATAATAATCGTATTCGCCAGCGGTACATCCAGCCCGTTTTCCACAATCGTCGTACACAAAAGCACGTCGCAGCCGCCCTCATAGAAGGTAATCATGGCATCCTCTAATGCGTCCTCATTCATCTGCCCGTGGGCAATTTTGATGCTGATGCCCGGTACCAGACGGCGCAGCTTGGCAGCCAACGGCTCCAAAGCGCTGACGCGGTTGCTGATATAGTAAATTCTGCCGCCGCGGCGCAGCTCACGCTCGAGTGCTTCCTTAATCATGCCGTCGTTATATTCGCTGACATAGGTTTCAACAGGCAAGCGGTCCTCCGGCGGCGATTCGATAACGCTCATATCACGGCCGTTGACCAGCGCCATATGCAGAGTACGCGGAATAGGTGTTGCCGAAAGCGACAAGACATCTATACCGAGATGCCATTTCTTAATTTTTTCCTTTTGGGCAACACCGAAGCGCTGCTCCTCATCGATAATCAGCAGGCCAAGGCTGGTAAAATTCACATCCGGCTGCAGCAGACGGTGCGTACCGATAAGAATATCAACCTTACCGTCGGCAACCTCCTGCAGAACAGTGCGCTGCTCCTTCGGCGTACAAAAGCGGTTCAGCAGACGAACCTCTACACCGAAATTGCGCACGCGCTCCTTGAAGGTAATATAATGTTGCTGTGCCAGCACTGTTGTAGGTGCCAATACAGCCACCTGCTTACCGTCAAGCACAGCCTTAAAGGCAGCACGCAAGGCCACCTCGGTTTTTCCGTAACCGACATCACCGCAGAGCAGACGCTCCATAGGCTGCGGCTTTTCCATATCAGCTTTGATTTCGGCAATCGCCTTCAGCTGGTCCGGTGTTTCCTCATAGGGAAAGGCTGCTTCAAAGTCCTTTTGCAGCTGACAGTCCGGTGAAAAGGCATGCCCCGGCATAATCTGCCGCTGTGCATATAAACGCAGCAGCTCCTCCGCCAGCTCCGTAATCGCCTTAGCAGCCTTGGCCGTAGTGCGTTTCCAGTCATTGCCGCCCATTTTCGACAGACGCGGCACACTTCCCTCGCTGCCGACATATTTATGCAGCATGCCGACCTGCTCTACCGGAACATACAGCTTATCATCTCCGGCATAGGCCAAAAGCAGATAATCACGGTGGATGCCGTCAACCTCGACGTTTTCTACGCCTATATAACGGCCGATACCATGAACCTTATGAACAACGTAATCTCCGGCCTTGATATCCGAAAAATACTGCAGCTGTTGGCCCTGGTTTTTGGTATGCAAGCGTTTGCGCTTCTGCATGCCGAAAATATCATTTTCTGTCAGCAGCAGCCATTCTTCATCCCAAAAGCGAAAGCCGTGATCCAAATCGCCGTAGGTTACATTGACGACTCCCGGCTCAAAGCTCTTTTGGGAAAAATGTCCCTTTAATCCGTAGTTGCGCAGATTATCCGCAAAACCACGGGCCTTAATGCTGCCGGAAAGCATAATCAGCGGCGTAATCCCCTCCGCCAGCCAGTTCTGCAAATCCTCCACCAGCAAATTGGTATTCTTATTATACGGCGCAACCGCGCGCACCGGTATATTCAACGAAGGCAGCTGCTGCAGATAGCTGTGTCCCAACGCCGATACCAGCACAGCACCGTTGGCTGCAAGCTGCTCTATAAGCTCCTGTTTCCCGAAAAGCTCGGAGGCATGCTCCTTGTTTTCCTTGTCCAGCTTTTCCAGCATACTGAAAACATGCACCGGCTCATCAACAACTACCATAGTATCCGCAGCGCAATATTCAAAGATATCGGCATCATAGCTGAAGCTTTCATCTACCTTCAGCGGAGCAATTTTGATACTGGTGAGAGTCTGCAGACTGCGCTGAGTGTCAACATCAAAGCTGCGCATAGCATCAAGCTCATTGTCGAACCATTCGATACGCACCGCAGTACTGCTGTTGATTGGGTACACGTCCAGAATATCACCGCGCAGGCAGAACTGTCCCAAAGCATCAACCTGCTCCGTACGCTCATAGCCCAAATCAAGCAACGCGGCAGCTATATTACGCTGTTCGTGCTCTTCGCCGACAGCGAGCTGCAGCGCCTTGCCGGACATACCGCTCGGACGCAGTTGCTTTTGCTGCAGCGCCTCTGCCGTAATGAAAACAATGCCCCGCTCCTCACCGCTCAAAAAGCGTAGTGCGGCCGCACGTCCTGCCTGCAGCTCCAGGCTCTGCGTATCTGCCTGCACACGCGGCAGGCTTACAGGATAAAGCTCCTGCATCGGCAAATCCGGGTACAGATAATTAAGCTCGCGGCGATAAGTACGGATTTCCTCACGCGAAGCAGTAATAAAGGCCATGCTGCCCTTGCCGCCAAGCAGCTTATCTGCGGCAGCAAAAAAGACCGGCTTGCTGCTTCCAGCCAACCCGGTTAAAATACAGGCCTGTTTTTTCTTTTGATATTCGGCCGCCTGCCGTACTTCCTTGACAGCGGCAACCTTATTGACTAATAAATTTTCCATAGGCAATACAAATTGATAAATAGGGCTGTTACAGACGTAACAGCCCTATAATCTGTTTTAAAATCAGAGCTTAACAGCAAGTACTTTGCGGTCCAGGCTGTGAATAGCATCAACAAAACGTACGGTGCCGGTTTTGTAACGGGCAGAAATAGTATGGGTACGTACGCCGTCGCCGAAGTAACGCAGGCCGTTCAGCATGTTGCAGTTGGTAATAGCGGTAGCAGTAAACATGCAGTCATCGCCTTTTACCAGGTCATCCAGAGTCAGCACCTTGTTAACATCGGCAATACCCATCTTCAGGCAGCGTTGAACCTGAGCTTCGTCTTCGGGAACCAGACGAGCTTGCATATCGCCGCCCAGGCATTTAACAGCAGCAGCACCCAGAACGCCTTCCGGAGCGCCACCCTTACCAACGTACATATGCACGCCGCTGCCTTCGATGCAGCATTCAACAATCGGGTTAACGTCGCCGTCGGTAATCAGGGAGATACGAGCGCCGGCTTTACGGATTTCGTCCATCAGGCCGTAATGACGTTCGCGGTCCAGCAGAACTACGTTCAGGTCGCTTACTTTACGGTCCATTGCTTTAGCAACGCGTGCCAGGTTTTCGCTCATCGGAGCATTGATATCGATGCAGCCTTTAGCACGGGGGCCGACAGCGATTTTATCCATATACATATCAGGAGCATGCAGCAGGCAGCCACGTGGAGCGATAGCAATAACTGCGATAGCACCGTTTTGTCCTTTAGCAACCAGGTTGGTACCCTCGATCGGGTCAACAGCGATATCAACCTCAGGGCCGCCGGCACCTACTTCTTCGCCGATATACAGCATCGGTGCTTCATCCATTTCGCCTTCGCCGATAACAACGGTACCTTTAATATTTACGGTATCAAAAGCTGCGCGCATAGCATCAACAGCCAGACCGTCAGCACCGTTCTTGTCGCCTCTGCCTACAAGATGACCGCAGGCAATAGCTGCCGCCTCGGTTACACGTACAAATTCCAAAGAAAGCTCTCTGTTCATTCTTCACAACACTCCTTAATATAATTTCATATGGTAATAGCACTGCTTGCGCAGCGCAAGAGAATTAACTCTATGTCCAACCTTTATTATGACACGTTTATTCTGATTAATCAATCTAAATTTTATTTACAGCAAAAGCATCAGGCAAACCTGCCACGGCAAAACAAAGACAATATACAGCAAAAACAGGCTGAATACTACGGTTACACCTGCACGGAAGGCATCTACAAGATACACCGCCTCCAGCGACCGCACCAGAAGATACAGCATCCACAGGCAGCCGATGAGAAACAGCACACCCAAGAGCGGCAAGCCGTTAAAACCCATCCTGCCCGCCAGCAAAGCTCCCGGCGTGAGCAGCAGAAAAGGCAACGTCGTATAGCCCAAAAGGCAGATAAGCCCGACCGGGTCGCCCGCCAGCGCACCGAAGGTTTCCATAATGCCGTGCAGCAAAAAACCGTAAAGCGTTAAAGCTGTTCCCGCAATCAGCACCGTAGCAATAATAATGCCGAAGCGCACATCCAACGGCGAATCCAACAGCCAGCAGTTTGTTGCTACGCCAAAAAAGCTGAAGCTGAGAGTGAAATAAAAAGCACTGCGCCAAAGAGAAGGCTGCTTGGCAATCGCAGCCATGCCTGCACCGGGCTCAAAAAGTACCTCAAAGGTTTTGCGCCTCATAGCTCATCACCTCGTCATACCGCCTGCCGGCGCACCGCTCTGCTGCAGGCTGCCTGTCAGCTGATTTACAAGCTCAGTTTTAATCAGCTCCGCAATATGAGCGCTGAGCAAAAACTCCCACGGCTGCTGTTTTTCCTTAGCCTTCACCGGCGGCAGTCCGTCGGCACCCGGCTTAATCTTGCCTAATTCACCCGCTGCGGCAAGCGCATCGTAATAATCGCCGATTTCATCTACCAGGCCCAGATTCTTAGCCTGCAGACCGGTATAAACACGACCGTCAGCCAAGGATTTTACCTTGCTTTCTTCCATCTTGCGTCCTACGGCAACAGTTGTCACGAACTGCTCGTAGATTTCGTTGACGATGTTCTGCAAAATAGCCTGTTCTTCAGGTGTCATCGGTCTGTCGCTGCTCATAATATCCTTATAGGGACCGCTTTTAATCTTATTGCTGGTGATGCCTATTTTCTTGAACAGCTCCTCCGTATTCATGTACGGCATATACACACCGATACTGCCGGTAAGCGTTGTGGCATTGGCATAAACCTTGTCACTGGCGCAGACTGCAATCCAATAGGCAGCGCTGGCACCGGTATTGCCGATAGTTGCAACTATCGGCTTTTTGGTTTTCTCCTTAAAGCGCTTCAGTTCACGTCCGACCTCTTCCGCAGCCGTAGCACTGCCGCCGCCGCTGTCAATACGCAGGACTAATGCTTTGACGCTGTCATCAGCCGCAGCCTCACGAATCTGCTTCATAATGCTGCCGCTTGTTACACCATTGGTCTGGCTGAAAATATTGTCCTTGCTGTCCGCACCGCTGATAATCGTACCGGAAATATTGATTACGGCCACACGGTCAGGTACAGTAACAGTTTTCTCGGCATTGTTATTCCCCTTGAGCAATGAAACAACAAAGCTCAACACAGCCAGAATCAATACCGCACTGATAAAAATTTTCTTAAGCATTCAATCACTCTCCTCCCTAATCATAGTATAACACAAGCAAAAACTCCCCTCAGGCGTATGCCTTACGGCAATTGCGCCTAAGGTGCCTAAGAGGAGTATTCTTATTTTCCGAAAGCAACGTCGGCTTAAGCTCAGCGCTTTCAGGATAACCTTATTGGTGATGTTTTACCGCCGCACCCACAAACTCTCTGAATAACGGATGCGGATTTGTCGGACGGGATTTAAATTCAGGATGGAATTGCGCACCGAGGAACCACGGATGCTCACTCTCAGGCAATTCAACAATCTCTACCAGACGGCCATTAGGCAGTGTGCCGCCAAGAACTAATCCCTTGCCCACAATTTTCTCACGGAAAGCATTGTTGAACTCATAACGATGACGATGACGTTCGTAAATCAGCTCTGCATTGTAAGCCTTGCTTGTCAGCGTATCGGGATAAACCTTACACGGATACAGTCCCAGACGCATCGTACCGCCCAAATCCTCAACATCAATCTGTTCCGGCATCAGGTCGATAACAGGATGTGTGCTGTTCGGATTGAACTCCGAGCTGTTGGCATCAGCCATACCGCAGACGTGACGGGCAAATTCAATTACTGCGCACTGCATGCCCAGGCAGATACCGAAGAACGGAATCTTGTGCTCACGTGCATATTGAATAGCCTTAATCTTGCCTTCAATACCGCGGTTACCGAAGCCTCCCGGCACCAGAATGCCGTCAACACCGGCCATAACCTTAGCTATATCAGTATCATCTGCTTCGATTTCTTCGGCATTTACCCAATGGATATCCAGCTCTGCTTCATTGGCAACTGCCGCATGACGCAAGGATTCCGTAATAGAAATATAAGCATCCTGCAAAGCAACATATTTGCCGACTACAGCAATAGTTACCTTCTTATCATATTTTTTCAGGATGCGGGCCACCATATCATGCCAGCCCTGCATATCCTTCGGCTTATCTTCCATCTCCAGCTTGCGCAGAACAATGGTATCAAGTCCTTGCTCCTCCATGAGCATCGGTACCTCATAAATGCTTCTTGCGGTAAGGTTTTGGATAACTGCTTCCGGATCAACGTCGCAGAACATAGCCATTTTTTCGCGCATTTCCTTGGAAATAGGCTTTTCGCTGCGGCAAACGATAATATCAGGAGAAATACCGATGCTGCGCAGCTCTTTTACGCTATGCTGAGTCGGTTTGGTTTTCAGCTCACCGGCTGCGGAAATATACGGTACCAGTGTAACGTGAATATAAAGCACATCGTTTTTGCCGACATCCTTTTTTACCTGACGGATGGCTTCCAAAAACGGCAGGCTTTCAATATCACCTACAGTGCCGCCGATTTCTGTAATAACAAAATCGGCATTATCCTGTTGGCCTACGCGGAAAACGCGCTCTTTGATTTCATTTGTGATATGAGGAATAACCTGTACGGTACCGCCAAGATAATCGCCACGGCGTTCTTTATTAATTACACTCTGGTAAATCTTACCTGTGGTCGTATTGGAGTTTTTTGACAGGTTGATATCAATAAAGCGTTCGTAATGTCCCAAATCAAGGTCAGTTTCCGCACCATCGTCCGTTACAAAAACCTCGCCATGCTGATACGGGCTCATTGTGCCCGGGTCAATATTGATATACGGGTCGAACTTCTGGATAGTAACCCTGTAGCCGCGGCTTTTCAGCAAACGGCCTAAAGACGCAGCAGTGATGCCCTTGCCCAAAGAAGACACAACGCCGCCTGTCACAAAAATGTACTTGGTATTAGTAGTCATGATTTTTAACCCCCTCAGATTTCATAAAATGCTACAATACAATAAAAATATTAAATTGTATCTAAACTCACTGCAGGCGGCAAAGCCCAAGGACTCTGCCACCTGCAAAAGAATTTCTTAAATTACATTCTTTCCGGAGCAGAAACGCCCAGAATACCCAAAGCATGACGAATGGTGTGACCAACTGCCTTAACCAAAGCAATGCGGGCTTGCTGTAAGTCTGTATCTACGCCCAGAATACGGCATTGGTTATAGAAGGAGTGGAACAGAGTTGCCAGCTCATAGGTATAGGTTGCCACATGATGTACAGCGCGTTCGCGAGCTGCACGGGCAAGCAGTTCTGGATATTCGCCAAGCTTTTTAACCAGCGCCAGCTCTTCGGGAGCCTGCAGAGTATCCAGCTTCAGCTCGTCTAAAGCTACAGCCTCAATGCCTGCTTCGGCAAGCTGACGGGCAATGCTGCAGATACGCGCATGCGCATATTGGATATAATAAACCGGGTTCTCATTGGATTTTTCAGTAGCCAGAGTCATATCAAAATCCAGCTGGCTGTCTAAGGAGCGCATGCAGAAGAAGTAACGCGCCGCATCAACGCCAACCTCATCCATCAGCTCGCGCAGAGTGATGGTTTCGCCGGTACGCTTAGACAGCTTAACAATATCGCCGTTGCGATACAGACGTACCATTTGCAGCAGCAGCACCTCCAGCTTATCAGCATCAAAGCCCAAAGCATTTACAGCAGCCTTCACGCGGGCAATATAACCGTGGTGGTCAGCGCCCCACAGGTTGATGATGCGGTCGAAGCCACGCTCGAATTTGTTGCGGTGATATGCAATATCGGCAGCAAAGTAGGTGGAAACGCCGTTGTCACGGATAACAACGCGGTCCTTGTCATCGCCGTAAGCGGTGGAATTAAACCATTTTGCGCCGTCCTTTTCATAAACACAGCCTTTTTCCTCAAGGAATTTGCAAGCCTCACGGATTTTATCGGCATCATGCAGGGATTGCTCGCTGAACCATACATCGAAGGTTACGCCGAATGCTTCCAGGTCCTCTTTCAGGCCTGCCAGCTTTTCTTTATAAGCAATTTCCAGGAATTTAGCCAGACGCTCTTTTTCCTCTAAAGCAACGAATTCCTTGCCGTAGATGCGGATAATACGCTGAGCGGTTTCAATGATATCATAACCGTGGTAGCCGTTTTCCGGGAAAGGAATGCCGGTCGGCATTTCATCCAGCTGCTTAACGGTCAGGTCAGCAGGAACGCCGCCCATTTCCTCCAGCTTCAGCAGCTGCAGGTAACGTGCATTGACGGAGCTTGCCAGATTGTTCATCTGGTTGCCGGCATCATTGATATAATATTCGCTTTCAACATCATAGCCTGCAGCACGCAGCAGGTTAACCATAGCACTGCCTACAGCAGCACCGCGGGCATGGCCTACATGCAGCGGGCCGGTGGGGTTAGCACTTACATATTCAACCTGCACGCGGCCTAAGCCGTTAGCAGGCAGATTGCCGTAGTTTTCACCGGCAGCCAGAATACCTGCCAGCAAATCAGCGGTCCAGTTTTGTTTCAGATAGAAATTGATGAAGCCGGGGCCGGCAATTTCCATTTTATCTACGGAAGCACAGTCCAGATTATCAACAACAGCCTGTGCAATCTGACGCGGTGCACAATGCAGGCTGCGGGCAGACTGCATAGCAAAGTTGGTTGCAAAATCGCCGAATTCCTTTTGCGGCGGAACCTCCAGCATAACCTCGGGCAAAGTACCCGGTTTCAAAGTACCGTTATCGATAGCTTTTTGCGCTGCATCTTTAATGGCAGCGGCTAATAAATCCTTTATATCCAAAGCAAAATCTCTCCTTCTCTTTATTTATTGCTTATTTTGTTTCGTAAATAGGGTCATTAGTCAGTTCAACGCCCAGCTTTTTGAATACCTTAAAATCGCCCTCTGTCAGCATAACGGTAGAGTGAGCCTGACAGCCCTTCAGCTCCGGCAGCTTTTCCAGCGCCAGCTTAGCCAGACTGTCCGTTGCGGCACACATGGAAAGCGCTATCAGCACCTCATCCATATGCAGACGCGGATTGCTGCTGCCAAGGTAGCGTGTTTTCAAATTCTGAATCGGGTTAATGTATGTCGGCGAAATCAGGTGCATTTCATCCGCAATACCGCCCAGTTCCTTAATAGCGTTCAACAGCACGGCACTGGCAGGTCCCAGCAAATCCGTAGTTTTGCCGGTAACAATTCTGCCATCGGCAAGCTCCAGCGCAATAACAGCGCACTTGCGCTCTTCCGCAACCTGCTTGGCTACGGTAACAACGCGGCGGTCATTTACGCTGACCTTAGCCTGCTTCATCAGCAGCTCCAGCGTATAAACCTCCTGCTTGCTGGCCTCATCCAGTGCCAGACGGTTCAGGGACTGATAATAGCGGCGGATAATTTCCTGACGCGATGCCTCGCAGCAGACCTCATCATCACAGATGCAGTTGCCTGCCATATTAACGCCCATATCGGTAGGCGATTTATACGGGCAATAGCCGTAAATACCTTCAAAGATTGCTGCCAGTACAGGATAAATCTCAACATCACGATTGTAATTTACCGTAGTTACGCCATAGGCCTCCAAATGGAAGGGGTCAATCATATTAACGTCCTGCAAATCAGCCGTAGCAGCCTCGTAAGCCATATTTACAGGATGCTTCAAAGGCAGATTCCAGATGGGGAAGGTTTCGAATTTAGCATAACCGGCCTTAATGCCGCGCTTATTTTCATGATACAGCTGCGACAGGCAGGTAGCCATCTTGCCGCTGCCGGGACCGGGAGCAGTAACAACTACCAGCGGACGTGTAGTTTCTACATAGTCGTTCTGGCCATAGCCCGCATCACTGACAATATGCTCCACATTATGCGGATAGCCTTCAATCGGATAATGGTAATAAACCTTGATATCCAAAGCCTCCAGCTTATTCTTGAAGCTTTCGATGGATTTCTGGCCCTTATATTGCGTAATAACAACGCTGCTGACATAAAGTCCCTTGGAACGGTAAACCTTTACCAGACGCAGTACATCCAGATCGTAGGTCAGGCCTAAATCGTGGCGCACCTTATTATTTTCAATATCATCGGCATTGATGGAAATAATCATCTCTGCCTGGTCCGCCAGCTGCAGAAGCATCTGCAGCTTACTGTCCGGAGCAAAACCCGGCAGTACGCGGGAAGCATGGTAATCATCGAACAGCTTGCCGCCGAATTCCAGATAAAGCTTATCGCCGAATTTACTGATGCGCTCTCTGATATGCTCAGATTGCATGGTCAAATATTTTTGATTATCAAAGCCTATTTTCATATTAAATTTCCTCAACCTCAATTAAAATCTTCATCTCGCCGTAAGGCTTATCATCATGATACAAGGTATATTCCATTTCCAGCTGCCACATGCCGTTACGGAAATGGGTATATACATAACTGGTTTCCGTCGTCAGAGGAATTTTCATATAAGGTGTCTGATAAAGGCTTTTATCTACATATCCACGGCGGAATTCCTGTCTGTGATCTACGCTGCCGCTACGCATGACTATAACGTGCTCATCGTCCCATTTCAGCGTTGTCTTGGTATTATCCAGACCGGACTGTTCATCCTCCTTATAGATTACGTAGTATTTGCCGCCTTTTTCCGTCATCATACCCGTATACTTTTGTTCAGAAGCCTGAGCCTCACTACCCTCATCCTTCGTTGTACTCAAAATACGAATTTTTACCGGCTGCATAGTACGTGCCTCCATAAACAAGATAGAGCCTGCACCGTTTCGCCACACCATTATGATCGAAAGGTCGCAAGCCCTACAAGATTTTTGTCAATCTAATGCCATTAAACTTTTCTGCACTAAAAGACCTCTTATATTCTTCAATATTATATAACAGCTATAAAGTACAGTCAAGAAATTGCATAAGCAAGTGCAGGATTTACCATAACAGCAAGCTAAAAAAATCAACCAAAAACGACAGAGTATACTGCCATAGTATAGCTCTGTCGTCAGCTTTTTAATATAAAATTTATTTTTTAGCTTCTTCCTTAGCTGCTTCTTTCTGCTGCGGCAGCATTACACTGAAATCATTCAGCAAAGGCTTCTCGCCGTTCAGCTTGAAAAGATATACGAAGCGGGCAGCAGGTTTTTTCTCTGCAACAACCTGATACAGCAGCACGTCTGCGCCATTATGCTTTTCAACAACAATCAGTTGATTGGTGGTCAGCTTACCGAAATCCTTAGCAAGCTGTGCGTGCATATTAGTGTATGCCTTTTCATCCCAGTTCTTTTGCATATCCTCGGTCATCATGGAGGTAACTGCCTTATAGTTGCCACCGTTGATAAATTTGTCAACAATAGCTTCCTCTGCATCCAAAACCTTGCCGTTGGATGCGCTGCAAACTGCGCTGACAGCCAGCATCATAATCATTGTAACCAGCATTAATATTTTTTTCACGGAAATTCTCCTCCCTATATGCTTAATATGTGTTTAATTATAGTCTTTCGTGCCAACAAGTGCAAGCGTTACCATAAAAACTTTACAAATCTTTTCCGCTAACGATAAAATTAAGCACAGCATTAAAGATTTTTGTTTTTCCATTCCGTCAGCTGGCTGCTGAAGGCTTCCCACTGCTGCGGCAATGCTTCCAGCGCCGCATCGGCCTTGGCCTGCTCCCAGCCGCTGAACAAGGCTGCTTCATAGCGCAGCTCTTTGATTTTGGGATGTGCCGCCACCAGCTTCTCTACCATCATGGTGTTGATATAATCATCGTGCAGCAGCCCCAGCATATCCTGCAGATACTTCAGGCTACGCAAAAGGCGTGCTTCCGGAGCCAGCTCCGGCACGCTCTGCAGTGCATAACGGAAGCGCTTGAGCTTGATGCGGATGCGGTGCAGCTGCTCCATATTATGCAAATCGGGATATTTTTCCGGCAGCTCCATCAGCTTGTCATACCAGTTACCGAAACGACGCGACAAAAACTCTGCCAATGTCAGCTCCCTTTCAGGCGCAGGCACGCTGTACAGCCACAAAAGCAAACGGGCCAGCTCCAGCGTCAAGCGGTTCAGCCTCAGTCCGCGCAGCGCCTTAGCTGCAGCCGTACCGCGCAGCTGCGTCAGCAAAGCCGTAAGCTGCGGCAGCGCAGCTTCCGCCTGCTCCCGGCTGCGCTGCAGACGCGAGCAAATTTGCAGCGCCACATCGTACTCCCGCACATCACCCAAACGATTGGTGCTCGCCTTCAGCACTCCCTGCCAATGCACCGCCTCCTGCTCAGGCAGCAGCGGCTTGCATAGAGTCAGCAGCGAGCGCAGACGTCTGAGCTTTACACGCAGCTGACGCAGCAGACTGCGTTCCGGGCCACGGCTCAAAACCTCCTGCCACAGCTTGCTTACATAATAAACCTGCCAGGGAAGATGACAATACAGCAGGCTCATAGCGCTGTCGGCATCGTAGGCCGCCAGCTGCTTTTGGTCAAAACAGCCGCGCAACTGGTCCAGTCGCTGCGAAAAATCCGGCTCCTCCAGCACAAATTTTGTTTTGGAGGCCAGCAGCTTCTGCAGCAGGCTGTCTACAGCCTCTGCAGCTTCCGCATTGTGATATTCGAATTCGATAATGATATCCGCTATCGCCAGCAGCTTATCGCTCACAAGCAAAGTGCCCCAGGCACAATACAAGCGCACACCGTCAATATTTTCCGGCGTAAAACGTGTCAGGCGATATTTGTACATATCATTATCGTTAAAATATTTTTCTTTGATTTTTACCTTTACGGTACTGCCAGGCAACAGCCTTTTCGCAAGATTAAGCAGCTGCGCCTGGTTTTTTACTTCCAGTCCATGCAGACACAGCTTGTGTTTCATGTCATCTACCTCCCGGACTTTGACGCTTATTTGTTCTTCGGCACAATTTCCAGCCAATAATTATCGGGGTCGGTAATAAAGTAAATTCCCATAGCAGGATTTTCGTAGCAGATGCAGCCCATTTCCTTATGCTTAGCATGCGCTGCTTCGTAATCATCTACCAAAAATGCCAGATGGAATTCATTTTCGCCTAGATTATAAGCTTCCTTGCGGTCACGCAGCCAGGTAAGCTCCAACAGATGCGGAGTTTTGCCGTCCGTCAGATATACCAGAATAAAGCTGCCGTCCTCGGCCACCTTACGGTGATCATCCTTCAGGCCCAAGGCCTCCTCGTAAAACTTCAGGCTTTTTTCCAAATCCAATACGTTAAAGTTGTTATGTGCGAAAGTAAATTCCATATTGTACACCTCTCATTAAATTATATTACATATTTAAAAAAATACTACCTGCTTCAAGAGCAGAGCAGCTAAAGCAATACCTGCTGCCAGCTTGCCGAGCATTGCAAAAAAGCGCATCTTCGCTGCCGTCCACGCCAACTGCATAGCAGCCGCCGAAACACCCGTATGCGCCAGCTCATAGGCAAACGCAGCCGCAAAGGCACCGGCCATACCGCCGAGCAATGAGCCTAATATCGGAAAAATCAATGTACCGAGCAGAGTGCCGGCAAAGCTTCCCAAGGCAATGAAAATAACAGCGAACCAAGAAACTTTACTGCGTTTGATGCCGAAAAGGCCGACGCAGAACTCCCAAAATTCACCCAAAGCATAAATGAGTACCATAGCAGACAGCAATCTGCCGTTAAAATAAAGTACCTCATCAAAAAAAGCAAACATCAACGATGTCAGTAAAAGCAAAGTATTCCCCGGAAGGTCGAATATTGTCAGTATCGGTCCCGATATAGCTATGAAGATTGCAAATATACGCTCAACCAGCAGTTCCATAACATGCCTCCGTCTATTTATATTGTATTAATTATACCACATCCATAAACATACAAGTTTACTAAAGTGTCACGAGAATTAGAAATAAATGTAAAATCGTTGTGCGGTATTGCAGAAAATGCTAAAATTAGTTAAGCTAAAAATTTCTTAACCAAGGAGGTTCCCTCGTGAACGATATATTGCTTACTCTTAAACCATGGTACCCTTCCATAAGTGCCTTTCTTTTCTTTACCGTTGTCCGCTACATTTATAAAAACTTTTTCATCCGCCTTTTACGCCGTCTGAATAACAAGGTATCCTTCGGCTACGGCGAGTATTTTCTTAACGCCTTTGAGACACCTATCAACATTGCACTCTTTATTATCGCGTTCTATGCGGCAATCAACCTGTCGCCGTTGGCATCAGTACACGATTTCAGCTTTACCGACCGCATTCTGCGAACGATCATTGTCACCAACTTTTTCTGGGGCCTGTATAACCTGATTGATACAACGCACGGCGTTTTCTTCGATTTGCTGGAAAGATTCGGTATCCAGACCGATGAAGCCATCGCTAACATTCTAGCGACTGTTTTCCGTATAATTATCATCATGCTGGGCTTTGTAACCGTGGCCCGCGAATGGAATTATGACATCAGCGCCTTCATCGCCTCCCTAAGTATCGGCTCTTTGGCTGTTGCATTTGCAGCCAAGGATGCGTTGGCCAACGTTTTCGGCAGTATGATAATCCTGCTCGATAAGCCCTTTAAAATCGGCGACTGGATTAAAGCCAACGGCATCGAAGGTATCGTAGAAAGCGTTTCCTTCCGCAGCACCTGTATCCGCACCTTTCCGCAGGAGCTTGTTTATATTCCGAACTCCCTCCTCAGCAACACGCCGATTACCAACTATACGCTGCGCGAACGTCGCCGCATCGACTTTACGCTTGGCCTGACCTACGGTACAACGGCTGCCCAAATCGAGGAATTTATCTTCAAGCTGAAAAATTATCTGGAGGATCTCACGCTTATTGATGAAAATGATGTACGCGTTCATTTTGTCACCTATAACAGCAGCAGCCTTGATATACGTGTTGTCTGCTACGCCAAAACAGGCAAGCACCTCGAATACCTCAACATTATGCAGGAAATCAACCTGCATACATTGGAGCTGCTTGAAGAGGTGGGCGTAAGCTGTGCCTTCCCCAGCACCAGTCTTTATTTTGAAACTCCGCTGCAGGAAAATGTTACCGAACAGCCTGCCAAAGCACAATCCGAAGCTGATAAACCAAAAGATAACAGCACCTCTGCCAACTGCTAATTCACTATTATTTTGCAGAAAAATTTTGCAAACTGAGTTATAATAAAATAAAGAATAATTTTCCGTTTTATCTCAGTTTATATTTACAGGAGGCTGCCTATGACTAACAACATTAAGCAAGCGATTATTATCGGCGGCGGTCCCGCCGGAGTAAGTGCTGCTCTTTATCTGGCGCGCGCCGGTCAAAAGGTATGCATCATTGAAAACGGCCCCGGCGCACTGGCCAAGGCACATAAAATCGACAACTATTACGGCATTGCCGCTTCCGGCGCCAAGCTTTATGCAGCAGGACTGGAGCAGGCACGTTCTCTGGGCGTAGAAATTTTGCAGGATGAGGTTCTCGGCGTTGAATACACCGACTGCTTCACGCTCAGTTTAAAAAACACAGCCGTGCAGCTGCAGACAGAAGCTCTTATTTTAGCTACCGGCAGCAAGAATATTACGCTCAATCTTCCCGGACTTATCGAGCTGGAGGGCAAGGGCATAAGCTATTGCGCCGTCTGCGACGGCTTCTTCTTCCGCAAAAAGCGGGTGGCGGTTTTAGGCAACGGTGCCTACGCTCTGCATGAGGCAGCTTATCTTAAACAGCTGGCAGGCAGCGTCACCATCCTGACCAACGGGCAAAGCGGCGACGCAGCCAAGGCTGCAGGCTTTGAGGTAAACACCTCTGTGCTGCAGGCAGTAGAAGGCAACGGCAAGCTCAGCAGCATCCGCTTTACCGACGGCAGCACGCTTGCCGTCGACGGCTTGTTCATCGCTCTTGGCACAGCAGACAGCACCGATATGGCGCGCAAGCTCGGCGCAGAGCTGAACGGACGCTTCATCCGTATCGACGGCGACGGAGCGACTAACATCCCCGGACTTTTCGCTGCCGGAGACTGCACGGGAGGCTTGATGCAGGTGGCTAAGGCAGTACACGAGGGCGCACGCGCAGGCCTGACAGCGTTAAAGTTTTTGCGCCACCATAAGACAGAAGAAAAATAACTAAAATTTTTACCAAAACACTTAAGGAGTGATAATTATGGCATTAGAAATTACTACAGCAAACTTTGAGCAGGAGGTTACCAATTCTACCCAAACAGTTCTCGTTGATTTTTGGGCATCCTGGTGCGGCCCCTGCCGTATGCAAGCTCCGATTCTGGAAGCATTTGCTCAGGAGCACAGCGATATCAAGATTACCAAATGCAACGTTGATGATAATCCGGAGCTGGCAGAAAAATTTGCTATTATGAGCATCCCCAGCCTGCTGGTTTTCAAAAGCGGCAAGCTGGTAAAATCCGCAGTCGGCCTGCACGATAAGGAAGCGTTGGCAGCACTGGTAAAATAAGCCGCTGCTTAATTTCTTGACGAAAAAATCCCGGTTATGGTTTTTGAAGGAACCATGCCGGGATTTTCTTTGTTTTGAAGCATAAAAAGAACTCCCTACGAAGCACTGCATGAGCAGAGCACGTAGAGAGTTCTTTATTTTTTCTTTTTGCCGTGCCGCTTACGCAGCACGGCTTATTTTTTATTAAGCAAGAATTTTATTCCTTGCCTGCCAGCTTTTTGTAGCCGTCCAGACGAGTCATAGCGTCTTTCTCGGTCTTTTCGAACAATGCTTCCGCAGTATCCGGGAACATCTTCTGCAGAGAGCTGAAACGAACTTCGCCCATAAGGAAGTCACGGAAGTTTGCGGTAGGCTCTTTGCTGTCCAGAATGAACGGATTCTTGCCTTGCTCCTTCAGTTCCGGATTGAAGCGGTAGGTTGCCCAGTAACCGCAGTCAACAGCACGTTTTTCTTCGAGCTGGCTGCAGCCCATGCCAACCTTCAGGCCATGGTTGATGCAAGGTGCGTAAGCAATAATCAGGGACGGGCCGTCATAAGCCTCTGCTTCGGCAATAGCCTTCAGAGTCTGGTTCTTGTCGGCGCCCATAGCAACCTGTGCAACATATACATAGCCATAGCTCATAGCCATCATGCCAAGGTCTTTCTTCTTGGTCTTTTTGCCGCTGGCAGCAAATTTAGCGATTGCCGCAGTCGGAGTAGATTTGGAGGATTGACCGCCGGTGTTGGAATATACCTCGGTATCGAATACCATAACATTGACATTCTCGCCGGATGCCAGTACATGGTCCAGACCGCCGTAGCCGATATCATAAGCCCAGCCGTCACCGCCGAAGATCCAGTGGCTGCGTTTAACAAAGAATTGCTTCTCATCATACAGAGCAGCGCATTTATCGCAGTTGTCTTTGTATTTTTCCAGTACAGCAGTCAGCGCTTCGGCACGCTCACGGGTGCCTTCGCTGTCGTCGACATGCTCCAGCCAATCGGTCAGCGCAGCCTTGAGATCCTCAGGCAGCTCGCCTTCCAGCATAGCTTTTACCATGTCTTCTACACGCTCACGGGATTGTTTAACGCCCAGGAACATACCTAAGCCATATTCAGCGTTATCCTCGAACAGGGAGTTTGCCCAGCTCGGACCATGACCTTTGCAGTTTTTGGTGTACGGCATGGACGGAGCGGATGCACCCCAGATAGAGGTACAGCCGGTTGCATTGGCAATCATCATACGGTCGCCAACCAGCTGGGTTACGAGCTTAGCATACGGAGTTTCGCCGCAGCCTGCGCACGCACCGCTGAACTCAAGCAGCGGCTGCTCGAACTGAATACCCTTCATGGTCTTCTTGTTGAGCGGATTTGCCTTTGGAGCAACCTCCTTCTGGCTGTATTCCCATGCAGCAGCTTTATCAAGCTGAGTATCGAGCGGCTTCATAACGAGAGCTTTGGCTTTCGGAGCCGGGCATACCTGAGCGCAGTTGCCGCAGCCGGTGCAATCCAGCGGGGAGATGCTCATGCTGAACATCAGGCCTTTAGCGCCGATAGCCGGCTTGCTCGGCAGAGTTGCCGGAGCCTTGGCAGCTTCTTCCTCGGTCATGAGAACCGGACGGATAGCAGCATGCGGGCAAACGAAGGCGCACTGGTTACATTGGATACAGGTGTCCATCTGCCATTCCGGTACGTCAATAGCGATGCCGCGTTTTTCGTAAGCAGCAGTACCGCTCGGGAAGGTGCCGTCTGCATAATCAGCAAAAGCACTTACCGGCAGCTTATCGCCTTCCAGCTTGTTCATCGGAACGAGCAGCTTGTCAATGAACTCGTTGCCGGTTGCAGCTTGGGCAGCAGTATCGCCGGCCTCAGCCCAGCTTGCGGGAACGTCAACGGCAACAATAGCATCAATGCCTTTGTCGATAGCAGCATTGTTCATGTCGACAATGTTCTGGCCTTTCTTGCCGTAGGAATGCTCAACAGCATCCTTCAGGTATTTAACAGCGTCAGCCAGAGGAATAATATCAGCCAGCTTGAAGAAAGCGGACTGCATAATCATGTTGATGCGGCCGCCCAGACCGATTTCCTGAGCAATCTTAACAGCATCAATGATGTAGAATTTGATATCGTTCTGCGCGATGTAGCGTTTGAGCTGACCGGGCAGCTGTGCGTCGAGCTCCTCAGCGCTCCAGTTGCAGTTCAGCAGGAAGGTGCCGCCTTTTTTCAGGCCTGCGGTTACATCATATTTATGAACATAGGACTGATTGTGTACTGCAACAAAATCGGCAGCATCAATCAGGTACGGTGCCATAATCGGGGTATGACCGAAGCGCAGATGGGAAACGGTTACGCCGCCGGATTTTTTACTGTCGTAGGAGAAGTAGCCTTGAGCGTACATATCGGTGTGGTCACCGATGATTTTGATAGCGCTCTTGTTGGCGCCTACGGTACCATCACTGCCCAAGCCCCAGAATTTGCAGCCCTTAGTGCCTGCAGGAGTTACGTCTACGCCTGCTACGCACGGCAGAGAGGTATTGGTTACATCATCAGTGATGCTGATGGTGAAGTTGTTTTTCGGTTCTGCACTTGCCAGATTATCGAATACAGCTACGATATCGCCGGGCAGCAGATCTTTGGAGCCCAAGCCGTAACGGCCGCCGATAATCATAGGCTTGCGGTCGCTTGCATAGAAGGCAGCACGTACATCAAGATACAGCGGTTCGCCGAAAGCGCCCGGTTCTTTGGTGCGGTCCAATACAGCGATGCGTTTTACGCTTTGCGGAATTGCGCCCATGAAGTGCTCGATGCTGAACGGACGATACAGGTGAACTACGAGTACGCCAACCTTTTTGCCTTCTGCGTTGAGCTTTTCAACAACAGTGCGGACGGTTTCGGAAGCAGAGCCCATGATGATGATGATATCTTCTGCATCCTCAGCGCCGTAATAGTTGAACAGATGATATTCACGGCCGGTCAGCTTACTGATTTCGCCCATGTAATTCTCTACGATTTCCGGCAGAGCATTGTAATAGGTGTTAACAGCCTCGCGAGTCTGGAAGTAAATATCCGGGTTTTGTGCGGTGCCGCGGATAACAGGATTATCCGGGTTCAGGCCGCGTTTACGGAATGCATCTACCGCATCCTTATCCAGCAGCTTTTCAAGATTAGCATAATCCATAACCTCAATCTTCTGGATTTCGTGGGAGGTACGGAAGCCGTCGAAGAAGTTCAGGAACGGTACGCGACCTTTGATAGCACTCAAATGTGCTACGCCTGCCAGATCCATAACCTCTTGTACGCTGCCTTCAGCCAGCAATGCAAAGCCGGTCTGACGGGTAGCCATAACGTCCTGATGGTCACCGAAGATAGACAGAGAGCTTGTTGCCAGTGCACGTGCGGAAACGTGGAAAACTGCGGGCAGCAGCTCGCCGGCCATTTTATACATATTAGGAATCATCAAAAGCAAGCCTTGAGATGCGGTGTAGGTAGTAGTCAGCGCACCTGCCTGCAGGGAGCCGTGAACTGCGCCGGAGGCACCTGCCTCGGACTGCATTTCCATCAGCTTAACGGTTTGCCCGAAAATGTTCTTTTTGCCTTGGGCAGCCCATTCATCGACAACCTCAGCCATCGGTGAGGACGGAGTAATAGGATAAATTGCAGCAACATCGGTAAATGCGTAGGAAATATACGCAGCAGCTGTGTTGCCGTCCATTGTTTTCATTTTTACCATTGGATTCCCTTCTTTCTTGAAATCACAAAATTACTTGACCTTAATTTTTACAGGAAAAACTTTCCGGTTCATATAATTAGTATACACTATTCAGCCTTGTTTGTAAAATATCTGCATAAATGTATACAGCATTTTTGCGTAAATAAAATGTGAAAAAAGATGCCGCCGGTTAAGCAGCATCTTGAAAATATTTATGCTTCCAGATAAATCGCACTGTCAAGTTTTTCGGTCACATAGCCGATAATCTGTGTGCTCGGAGCAACAGCCCGCAGCTCTGCCAGACAGCCTTCTGCCTCCGCCGCGGGAACAGCACACAGCAGGCCTCCGCTCGTCTGCGGGTCGTAAAAAATATCCTGCAGCGCACGCGCGACAGCTCCCACAACACGCACACCTGCTTCGGCAAAATCACGGTTACGATAGGCGCCGGCAGGAATAAAGCCCATATCCGCCATCTCGTATGCTTCCTCGTGATAGGGCACAGCCTGCGCCTTCAGGTGCACGGTAACGCCGCTGCCCTGCGCCATCTCCAGACTGTGGCCCAAAAGCGCAAAGCCTGTCACGTCGGTGCAGGCATGCACACTGTATTTCACAAGCACATCATGCGCATATTTATTGAGCGTACTCATCTGCACATACAGCTTATCGAGCAGCTCCTGCTCTACTAAGCCGGCCTTTGCCGCCGTCGTCAGAATGCCTACGCCCAAGGGCTTTGTCAGCAGCAGTACGTCACCGGGTTGTGCGCCGCTGTTCGTCCACACATTTTCAGGCTTCACAAAGCCTGTCACCGCCAAGCCGTAAATCGGCTCCGCGCCGTGAATGGTGTGGCCGCCGGTGATAATTGCACCTGCTTCATAGGCCTTGGCATAACCGCCGCGCAAAATCTCCTGCACGGGTGCCTTGTCCATTTTCTCGGGAATGCACATGATATTCAGCGCCAGCTTCGGTTCACCGCCCATAGCATAAACATCACTCAGAGCGTTCGTCGCCGCAATCTGTCCGTACATAAACGGATTATCGACAATCGGCGGAAAGAAATCTGTTGTCTGCACAATCGCCAGATCGTCACTCACCCGATAAACACTGGCATCATCGCTTTTATCGTAGCCCACTAAAAGATTAGGATCATAATGCGTCTGAAAGCCTGCCAGCATATTGCACAGCGTACCGGCACCGACCTTGGCCCCGCAGCCGGCACAGCTCGCCAGCTTCGTCAGCTTTACTTCGTTTTCCATAGCTCAAACCTCCGCTTATTCGGCAGCAGTATACAAAACCTCGTAGCCATTCTCCCGCTCACGCACTATCTGCTCCAGCTCCGGTGTCTGCAAAGACGTTGCATCTTCCAGCACCTCTGTTTTAAAAAATACGCAGGTACCGCAGCTGCTGCTCAGGCTGCGCGGCACAGGACGCACCTGCGCCTGCCAGCCGCGCTCCGTGCACAGATGCTGAAAGCGCACCGCACCGAAGTGCGAAAAGAACGTTGCAATATACTGCATCATTTGCTCAGGGACAGAGTAAATTCGCCGTCCTGTTCCGTTACCGCAACCTTATAGCCCTGATGCTGTGCGTAGCGTGTTACATTTTCCTTGGAGGTATTATTATCCACGATTACCTCATAAGCAGCCTCGCCGCTCATCATCGCCTGACGCGTCAGGATAACAGGTTCGGGACAGGAAAGTCCTCTTGCATCAATAGTTTTCATAGCGTTTCCTCACTTTTTATATGTATTCAGATAAGCAATCACAGTAACAACAACAATACCGATAACAACAGCAATCTGACCGTTGTCAGTAGGACCGTTGCCGCTGGATGCCAAACCGAAGTTATGCGCAAAGGCCGCGCCCACGATAAAGCCCAGCAAAGTTACTGCGCTGTCGGAGTTACCTTCGCCGGACAGCACCAGCTGACGCATCGGGCAACCGCCCAAGAGTACGCAGGCAAAACCCGCCAAGAAAAGTCCCAGCACGTTCCACAGCGCATCGGTGTGCGCAATAGGCTGCGCCGCAAAGCCCACCTTGAAAAAGGCACCGCCTGTTACAGAGGTCAGCACAACATTGCAAGCAGCAGCTGCCGCAACAACAGCCACAAAGCCCCACAGCATTTTAGTTTCTCTAAAGAGAATAAAATCGCGGATACCGGCAATCATGCAGAAGCGTGTGCGCTGCGTAAGATAACCGACTGCTACTGCAGCAATCAGGCTCACAGCAACAGCCGCATGCTTGGCACCGGGGCCGCCGCCTGCCTTAGTAAAGTGTATGAAGGCCGGTGCGGCAACGAGCAGCACCAACAGTACAACGGCAATCACCGACATAATACTGCCTTCCGCCGCCGTCATCTTATAGGTACGCTTCAGGCTGTAGCCTCGGTTCAGGAAGAAAATTCCGGCATAAATTCCTGCCGCAAAGCCAACCAAGCCGACAACAGCGTTCAAGTCACCGCCGGCAATACGCAACAGCATTCTGAACGGGCAGCCCAAAAACATCAGACAGCCGATCATCGCAAAAAAGCCCAGCACAAAACGTGTCAGCGGAGAGCTGCCACCCTTCGGCGAAAACTCGCCGTGCATATAAGCTGCAGCCAAGGCGCCCAGCACCAGACCGCTGATTTCCGGACGGATGTACTGCACAGCCTTTGCGGCATGCAAGCCCAAGCCACCAGCAGTATCACGCAAAAAACAGGCAATACACAGGCCCATGTTGGCCGGATTGCCGAAAAACACCAGCATTGCTGCCACCAGGCCAATAACCGCACCTGTTGCAACAATCGTTACTTGTTCATTTTTCATAAAAAGCCTCCCCAAAATATTTCTTCGACAAAAGTATATCATAGCCCGCATGCTTATACCAATATCATTTATAGATAAAGCTGATTGATTTATTAGCTTTTCAGATAATTATATGATAGAATAGGCGTAACATGAGGAGGTACGGAAAATGCAGCAAATTTATCTCGACAACGCCAGCACCACCTTTCCCAAGCCACAGGCAGTTGCTGACGCAGTTTATCAATATATTACACATGCAGGTACCAACATCAGCCGCGGTACCTGCGCGACCACTACCGAGGACCTTGTTTTTGCCACTCGCGAGCAGCTTTGCCGCTTTTTCGGCGGCGAGGACAGCAAAAATGTTGTCTTTACGAAGAACATTACCGAAAGCCTGAATATCATCATCAAGGGACTGCTGCACAGCGGCGACCATGTGCTTGTTACCGCTATGGAGCACAACGCCGTCATGCGTCCGCTCCAGCAAATCGGCACAGAGCTTACTACTGACAACGCTCCCACCGATGCCATCACCTTCAGCCGCATCCCCTGCGACGCAGATGGTGCACTGCGTTTAGACGCTTTGCCGCAGCTTGTGCGCCCCAACACCAAAGCAATCATCATGACGCACGCCAGCAATGTCTGCGGCACGCTGCAGCCCTTGGCGGCAATCGGCAGCTTCTGCCAAAAGCATAACCTGAAATTCATCGTCGACAGTGCGCAAAGTGCCGGCGTCGTTCCCATCAACATGCAGGAAATGCACATCGACGCTCTCGCCTTTACGGGGCACAAGGGACTTTTGGCACCGCAAGGCATCGGCGGCTTTGTGCTGCTTGAAAGCATGATTGACGAAATAACACCGCTCATCGTCGGCGGCACCGGCAGCCTCAGCCATACGGAGCACCCCCCCCGCTTCATGCCAGATAAATTCGAAGCAGGCACGCTCAACCTTCCGGGCATCGCCGGTCTGCACGCTTCCCTCAGCTGGCTGCAGCAGCAGGGAATTGATAAAATCCGCACGCACGAGCTTACGCTTACGCAGCAGTTTTTAGACGGACTGCAACAATCAGAAGCGCAAAACTTATTGCGCATTGTCGGCAAAAGGAACTGCAGCGAGCGCATAGGTGTTGTTTCTATCAGTACAGATATAACAGATATCGCAGAGCTGGCCTTCATCTTAGCGGACAGATACGCCATCGCCACACGCGTAGGCCTGCACTGCGCCCCCAACGCTCACAAAACGCTCGAAACCTATCCCACGGGTACGCTGCGCTTTTCCTTCGGTTGGCACAATACTGCCGAGGAAGTCAATATTGCTCTGCAAGCATTGAAAGAGGTGCTCGCCCATGGACTTTAAACAGCTGCAAAGCTTTGTCACCGTAGTGCAGGAGGAAAGCTTCACGCAGGCTGCAGGAAGGCTTTTCGTGTCGCAGTCCACAGTCAGCACGCACATCCACCAGCTGGAAAGCGAGCTTAACACCAAGCTGATTCTGCGTACTACCAAAAGCCTGCAGATAACACCCAAGGGACGCGAGCTTTACGAATACGCACTGAATATTCTGGAGTTAAAGGAGCGCATGATTCAGGCCTGCTCCATCGAAAGCCGGCGTATCATCCACCTCGGTGCCTCCACCATCCCCTCAGCTTATATCCTGCCGCAGCTTTTAGCCGACTTCGGCAAGCTGCATCAGGATATTTACTTCATCATTCACCAGAGTGACAGTCAAGGCATCATCAACGGCCTGAAGGACGGACTTTTCAACCTTGGCTTTATCGGCATGAGCTGCGAGGACAGCGACTTCTGCTGCCAGCCTTTCTGCAAGGACCGCATGGTAGTCATAACTCCGGTCAACGAGCATTTTCTGCAGTATAAGCAACAAAAGGAAAATGTGCTGCCGGAGCTTTTACGCGAGCCGCTGATTCTGCGCGAAAAGGGCAGCGGCAGCAAAAAAATGGCAGATAACTTTCTGGCGCACAGCGGTATTTCCGAGGACGCGCTGCAGATTATTGCCCGCGTCAACGATCAGGAAACCATCAAAAACCTTGTCGCCGGCGGTATGGGAATTTCCATTATCTCGGAAAAGGCAGCGCACAACTTTCTGCAGGAAAAACGTTTGCTGGTCTTCGAGCTGCCACAGGCCTTTTCCGAACGCAGCCTCTACCTCATCTACCGCAAAAATTATCTGCTGCCAAGCTACGTAAAGGAATTTCTCGGCTTCATCAGCCAAAGCAAATTATAAGCATAACAAAACGAGTACGCACAGGACGAATCCCGGCGTACTCGTTAATTTTTACATATTTACTTGACGATTGTCACAGGCACATCAGCGTTTTCCACTATGACGCTGCTGACACTATTGCGGAACAAGCCTTCCAAAACTCCCATGCCTCTGCTACCCAGCACGATACCGTCACATTCCTGCTCACCTACAGCACGCAGGATACTTTCGGCAATATCGTTGTCGTTTTCCAGCAAATAGGTACAGTCAATGTTCTTGCCGCTGAGAATCGCATGTGCGGCATCAAGCACTTCATCACCCATCTGAACATACAGGCAATCGCTTCCAAATTCCACAATATGCTGTTTCATTCTGCCGGAAAGCACCGTCATAACCACCAGCGAGCCGCGCGTATAGCTTACAAGCTCACAGGCATATTCCAATGCTCTCCAGGAATGCTCCGTACCGTCAATAGGTACAAGAATGCGTTTCAGCATTTTATTTTACAATCAGCACAGGTACATTTGCATATTGAGCAACCTTAGAGCTTACGCTGCCAAGGAAGAATTCAGCAATACCGGAAAGGCCACGGCTGCCGATTACAATTGCATCTGCGCCGGTCTTTTTAGCCATAGCAATGATGCGTTCGGACGGATGGCCAACCTCCAGGCTGAATTTGGTTTCGCCTTCGTAGGTGCTCAGACGCTCCTGCGCCATTTCGAGAACCTTGTCACCGATTTTCTCCAGCTCACTGTTGCCCTGGCTTACAGTTGCGTGATCCAGAGGCACTGCCAGCAAAGCAGCATTGTTATATGGTTGGATTACATTGATTACATGCAGTTCGCCGCCAAACTTTTTGCCAAGCTCTACAGCAGTATACAGTGCTCTCCAGGAGCCTTCACTGCCATCTACAGGAACAAGAATCTTTTTAAACATAACAACACACCTCCATAATAATGCACATGTTGTAATTTATTTATTATATTTTTTACAAGAAGAGGCTTTTTTTCTTCTTACGTTATATATTCTGCTTTAGCGCAAAAAATCCTGCCTGAATTACTCGCGGCCGCGATTTTTTCTTTTTTCGTGGATGCGGGCAGATTTCTTGCTGAACTTTTTCGGTTCGTCAGCCAGCTTTGCCAACTCGGAAGGAGATTGCTCCTTAGCCTCGGCAAAGTTTTCGCCCTTCACAAAGCGGAAATAAATCGCAATGCCGGCAATCAGCACCAGAGGAATGCTGCCGATAATATAACGGTAGCTCTGCGGTGCAGCCATTGTGATAAAGTCATAGATAACGATACATGCAGGCACCAGAATAATCTGTCCCACGCGGGCGAGGAATCCGTCCTTACCCATAAAGCGCACTACCATGCCATAAGCCAAAAAGGCTACCGCAAAGGAAACGAAAGACATAAATACCAAAAACGCAAAAAACTCAAAATTCATCTAAAAAAGCACCTTCCTTAATTCTTCTGTCCGCAGGCACGGGCACCAATGACGCGCGCAGCCCAGACACCGCTGGCACTCGCCTGCGATAATCCGCGTGTAATACCGGCACCGTCGCCTACCGCAAACATATTCGCAACCTTGGTTTCCAGATTACTGTCCAGTTCGAGGCGTGCGCTGTAGAATTTCACCTCTACGCCGTAAAGCAGCGTATCCGCATTTGCCATACCTGGAGCAATCTTATCCAACGCATAAATCATTTCAATAATATCATCAAGATGGCGTTTAGGCAAGACCAAACTTAAATCTCCCGGCGTTGCACTGAGCGTCGGTTTGGTAAAGCTCTTAAGCATACGCTTTTCATTCGTGCGTCTGCCCTTGACCAGATCGCCGAAGCGCTGCACCAGCACTCCGCCTCCCAGCATGTTGGAGAACGAAGCGATGCGCTTGCCGTACTGCAGCGGCTCGTGGAAGGGTTCGGTGAACTTGCTGCTCACCAAAAGCGCAAAGTTGGTGTTCTTGCTGTGCATTTTGGGGTCGCGGTAGCTGTGGCCGTTAACCGTAATAATGCCGTCCGTGTTTTCCGCAACCACATAGCCGTAGGGATTCATACAGAAGGTGCGCACAACGTCATTATAAAGCGAGGTACGGTACAAAATTTTTGCCTCATACACCTCGTCGGTGATATGCTTGAACACCTCTGCCGGCACCTCCACGCGCACGCCGATATCCACCTGATTGTTGATAAAATCAAGGCCCATCTTGGCGCACTGCTCAGTGTACCATTCCGCACCGGCGCGACCGGGAGCGGCAATCAGATACTTGCAGGCAACCTTCTCGCCCTTGTTCAGCTCCAGCACGAAGGTTCCGTCCTCCTGACGGCAAATTTCTTCAACCGCGGTATTGCAGCGGATTTCAATCTTATCCTCCAAAAACTTATGGATGTTTTCCATAATCACGAGGTTGTTTTCCGTACCCAGATGGCGTACCTTGGCGTTCAGCAGATGCAAGTCGTATTTCAACGCCTGCACGCCTATTTTGCTGTTCTTGGTAGAAAAATATTCACCGGGAGCACCATGACGGCAGTTCAGCTCATCAACATAATCAATCAGCTCTATAACCTTGTCCTCCGGCAGATATTCGTTCAGCCAGCCGCCGAATTCCGTCGTAAAATTATATTTGCCGTCCGAAAAAGCACCGGCACCGCCAAAACCGCGCATAATGCTGCAGGGGTTGCAGTTAATGCAGTGGTCAACCTTCTTGGCTGCCAGCGGGCAGAAGCGCTTTTCGATCGTATTGCCGGCCTCCAGCATAATAACCTTCAGTTGCGGATACTTCAGCACAAACTCATAGGCGGCAAAAATTGCGGCAGGACCGCCACCGATAATGGCTACATCATACATAAATTCTCCTCCTCGTCATATCCCATAAAAAAACCGCAGCCTCATTTTTTAACTGCGGTTTATCAGCTTATTGCTGTTGTTCCTGCTGCTTGCGCAGGTAGCTTGGCTGCGGCGAGCCGTTTCTGATATCCTTGTATCCCTCTGCCGCCTTACGCATAAAATCTGTTACCAGATAATTAACCTCACCCATCACCACTAAGGCATGGGTTGCATTCTTTTCCAAGAAAGGCAGAATCTTTTCGAGGTTCTCCTTTTTATCTACCAGCTCCACAACAACCGGGAAATTGGCATTGCCGCTGATAAATGTGCTGACAGCACGGCCGACCCCGCGCACCTTGCTGGCATAGCCTTCAATACCCTTGATAACAGTACCGCCGGCAAGGCCCAAAGAGCGTGCTTCACGCAAAATTGCTTTATAAAGCGGAATATCCTCAAAGAGAACATCCTCGCCTGTATAAATCTTTAAATACGAGGTTTTGTTAAATTCTAAAGCCATGGTTCTACACCTCCAGCCATCATTTCATTTTTGCTTATATTATTATAATTCGGCGCTAAGTAAACAATTCCTGCAATATACAGGCAAAAAATTCTTATCATTGCATTTAGGACTTGTCAGCAGAACGATAATACTTTATGATATAAGCGTATGATTTGATTATTGAAAGAGGGTATAAAGCATGACAAAATTACATACCGGACTTACCGGCACCGCTAACGTAACCGTAACCGAGGCTAATATTGCCGCTACTATGAAAAGCGGCTCCCTGGCTGTTTTTGCAACTCCCGCTATGTGCGCACTTATGGAGGAAGCTGCCTGCGCCGCAGTCAACGCTCATCTGGAGGAAGGCAGCGGCACTGTAGGCATCAGCTTGAATATTACGCATGACCGCGCTACCGCTATGGGCGACAGTGTTACCGCTACCGCTAAGCTGACTGCGGTTGACGGACGCAAGCTGACCTTTGAGGTTAGTGCTGCGGACAGCAAGGGGGTTATCGGTAAGGGTACGCATGAGCGTTTTATTATTGATAATGAAAAGTTTATGGCAAAGGTGAATAGATAATTCGGGGATTTTTAAAGGCGTTCTACCGCAGTTCGGTAGGACGCCTTTTGGTGTTTAATGTGGTGTTACGCGCTCAGCTTGGAGGCAAGCTCGCGCACCTCTGCTTCCGAAAGCTTGGAAAGGCGAACTGTTCTTTCGATGCTTTCGCCTTCGCTCAAAAGATCTTTGGCAAACTCCAATCTGCTGGCATACATACCCTTCTTTTCAGCTTTTTTCGCAGCTTCTTTTTCTCTTTTTGCTACAAATTTTTCAAATACTTCGCCCATGTTCGTCAACCCCTTTTCTGTTTCCTTAAAATATCTTGCCTTTTCTGCTAATTCCGGATAATACATATCATTCGGATTACTACAGTTGAAATCGTGCATCAGGCGTCCGAGTGGTGTGTTGTCCTTAATTTTATTATTTACATAGATGATATGCGAACCATCCGCAAAATCTACATTGTTTTCTTCGATTCTTCTGTTGATGTGGTATATTGGCAATCCGCCCTTCAGCACATCATACTGCGTGATAAAGATAACGTAATTATCCGGTAATTTTTGGTATACTTCACCCTTTGGCAAGCTGTGAGCGTCCAGCAGGCTCAAATGATAGCGCGCTCTGCGTGCTGCAGCGCCACTGCTGTGGTTCTGTACTTCTACATTGAAGAGCTTACCGTTTTCTTCCTGCGCCAAAATGTCCAGCTGCAAGTCATGTCCTGACAGGTTTTTCAGCTTCTGTTGCGTTACGGCTTTTACCACTTTTATCTTATCATTATTCAGGATAATTCGCAATAACAGCGCTGTACGCTCCGTATCATTTTCAAAGACCTTGTTCATAAAAATATCATCCATTAAAGTTAATTTGGCAATGGATTCTCTGGTATCCGCTCTCAGGTTTACCATTCGTTCAACTCCCTCCCTCAAAAAACGCCTTATGTACTACTCAATAATACATAAGGCGTTCTCAATGACGCTGCGACGACTATACTTCTGGCAGGCGTGCAAAATCTTATGGGATTATATTATCAGAAAATCGCATAAATATCAAGAATGATTTGAAAATTCGGTAATTGTGTTTGAGAAGCAAGGCGTTCTACCGCAGTTTGGTAGAACGCCTTTGGTGTTGGTAGATGTGACTCTTATACGCTCGATAAACTCATGCTAATACAGACTAAAAGACGATTTAAAACTGCATTAGTCCATTACTTGTGGTTGGGTCGACCTAGTCCAATTTTTGTTCTCTATTAAGGCCTGGTACATTTTGTGGTTTCGCTAGTACATTCTTTTGCTCGAGCTAGTCCAAATCTTTGGGTCAACCTAGTACAGCTTTTGTGGTCGTAGGCAAAAATTCCCTGTTCAACAATAAGCAAGAGTGCCTTGTACAGACTAAAATTTCTGCACAAGCCACATCTAAACAAGTAAATCCTCCTTCGTTAAAATAGTAATGCCTATATTACTAAGACGAAGGAGGATTTTTTATCTATGCGTCAGTTTATCACAAATATGCTTAACATTCAAGAAGATAAGATTGAGGAACTACAAACCATTGTGCATTCCGACGGCTCAATCATTATTAATCTTAAGCTAAATGTCACCTCTAAGATTTGTCCATTCTGTTCCAGACCTGTAAAAATTCATGGTTACTACCCAAGAACTCTTACACACTCTACACTAGTCAACCGTAAATGCAGCATTGTTTATCGCCAAAGAAGATTCATCTGCCCAAAATGTTCTTATTCTTTTAACGAACATAATCCCTTTACTAAAGCCAATGACGGACTAACTCACGAAACCAAAATTAATATTTTGAAAGATTTAAAGCATCCCGAAGACACTTATACCAGTGTTGCTGAACGATACCATGTTTCCAAAGCTACTGTTCTAAGATTATTTGACAAACACGTAGATATTATGCGTAAGCCTTTACCAATGGTATTATCCATAGATGAGCACTATTTCCCTGAATCTGATATGGATTCGCTTTACTGCTTCCTGCTCATGAATTTTATCACAGGTGAAGTAATAGATGTACTTCCTACACGCAGAAAGCATTCCCCATGCTCGTCAGCTCGTATCTTCTGGTCCGTATGGAAGGCAGAATTGAAAAGCTGAGTGCCAATATCGACACCTTAACCCGTGTGCTGCAGGAAAGACTTGTGATGCAATTTCCATATGCACAGCAGTAAATAGTATATACAAGCAAAAATATACTAAAGACTAATCATATGGCACAGGGGCTGTCGTACACAACAAGTACGGCAGCCTCTTATTCATTGAAAAACTAAAACCGCCTCCAAACCTAGTCTGGGAGCGGTCCTTTTTGTGGTAATCCCGGCCGCGCGTACCCGCAAGGGTGAAATCGAACTGGCGACTTTTCCTCTCGGGTAAGCATGTACGGCAATCTTATTCATTTGGTGATCCCGGCCAGAATCGAACTGGCGACCTACCGCTTAGGAGTTCGAGAAATCATAAATCTCTCTATATTTTTTACATATTACCGCAAAGGTAGGCTCTGTAAAGCTAGTACCCATCAGGCTTTTCCCGATATTCACCATACTCTGTTTTTATCTTTTTATATCTATTTGCACCTTACTCCATCTTTTATTACAAAATAAGGTGCGAATAAGGTGCAGACACGTACTGAAAATAGTTGCAAACTCTCCAACGTAAGAAGAACAAACTGTTTTACCGGGCTTAGATGCACCAGATATAAAAATCAGATTTCCTTTCATAGCTAAAGCTTTTCTAAATCTGTCATCTATTGTTTCGTATTCATCTGATTTTCGCATAACATATGTGTTTTTCGGAAACGATTTGGGGCTAAAAACATCTTCTATCTGATACATTTAGCTCACCTACCTTATTATAATTATATCACAGGGTGAAAATTTTTAACAATGGTATTGATGTTCTAAAAAAATAAGAGATTGGTGTACAATAACACGCAAAAAAGAATATAAATGGTATCCGTTATATGTGAATCTAACAGATACCATTTTTTAGTTTATAAAATTACCATCCTACGCCGCATAGCTCGCCTGCTTCTGGCAATCCATACATAACGGCTGACCAAACTTACTGACAGAGTAATTCAATACCTTCTCACTGATAGTTGTACCGCAACCACAGCATACTGCTACGGTTTCTTTGGGGACTGGTTGTTTTGCAGTAGCTTTTCTGCTAGTAACCGTTTTAGCCACAGGCTTATCCCCAACATTGTTCTCATCAGTGTTGGTGTCAGCCTCTGGGTCATCACCAGTAGCAATGCACAGGCTCATCATATAAGCATACTTGATTGCAGCTGTCTGAGCCTTCATTACTGCCTTATCGCCAGCATCCTGTCCGGAACCAATCCCATAGAGGTCAACAGTTTCTCCACTTTCGCTGTCGATAATGCTGATTTTGACAATCACAGTAGCCAGATGCTCAGTATTTCCTTTAAGGTTGGTTACATCACTAAATGATGCAATGCTAGGCTGGACTACTGTAGCCAGCTTATTTTTAGTCAGGGATTCATTGACCTTCTGCAGCACATCCTCAGCCGTGGCATATTTGTAATGATGAAAGCTATTCACCCCATTCTTGCTGACGTAGCTACAGTCATTCATTACTGCCACGAGCTTTTTGGCAATTTTAGCGTTTTCCATATTAAATCAGCTCCTTTAATAATCCTGAGGAAACAGAACCGTAATAGTATCGTATTCAGTACCGCTCTGGCTTTCTGCAATAACCCATATTCTTCCCTTAGCTGTATCGTAAGCTCCATGAACTAAGTCATTATATTTCATAGCTTCCTCATTGAGCTGAATATCTTCTTCGCACAGATCTCCCCAATCCCTATTAAAGAAACGTCCTAAAGCAATAATAACTTGGGTCTTGAACTCCTCATCCAGCGCAGCATTGGTAATAGCCTTAGTCTGATAGATTTTAGCTTTAGCAAATAAGTTCATAAATATCTTCCTCCTTGCATTTAGACATAAAACAGCAGGATGCGTTGCGTGCATCCTGCGTTCAAGCTGCTTTCTTAGCACTCTGCTTCACCATTCTTCCATAAGGGCAGTTGTCTACCACTGCACAGTAATCAGAGCATTTGCGGTCATGCCAGCGTTCCTTTATACGGCAGATAGGCGGCATATATCCCTTGGCCAGTGCTTCTTTAAGCCTCTCAGCCTTGGCTTTCATATACAGCTTTACCCAGTGGTCTGAAATCTTATTGATGTGGATAATATAGACAGGCTTAGTTATATTACGTTCGGCAGCTATTCTAAGACTGTAATCACGGCACATGGCCTGAATCTCCATATGGTCTACCTTAAATCCACGTTCCTCCAGCAGGATTCTGTAATAGTTTAGCTGAATAGCCCAATCAAGCAAGTGGCGTACTCCATCAGTACGCCACTCTTTTTTTGTTTTAGGCTGCCCTTTACGCAAGCCTGTCTTATATACTTCACCAGTCGGAACATCTACCTTATAGTAGCCTAAAGCCCTCATAAGCTTGTAGGAGCTTGTTACCTTATAATCCCCAAGGGTTTTGTCGCTCAGGTCGATAATCTGGCCATACAAGTCGAATTTGCCGCTAGTAACCTCATCTGAAAGCCGTTCCTCTGAAAGCATATTGCCATCCGTCTTATCCTCGTGAATGGTATGCACAGCACTGCCATGAATAGCGTACAGCTGCTGAACTGGATCAACTGCATAGTCAGTAATCTTTTTTAGATAGGTTTCTCTCGTGCCGGCAAGCAGCTCCGTTACTGTAGGCTCAGCAATTTTTCTGTCCAAAGATTCAGCTACAGCCCTCAAAGTAGGCAGGAACATACATCTTTGGGCATTAGGACAGCTATTCAGGCATTGGAATATGGGAATATCGGTTCCGCTAGGACAGGTAAATTTAGTGGCAGGCATTATACTGCACTCCTTTCTTCATTTTCAACATCAAAGCTACGGATAGTACAATAATCATCATCTTCATGGCAACATACGCTATATATAGTGTTTTCCATATCATTCAGAGAGTTAATCTCGCTTACATCTACGCCCAGCTTTTCTCTGATATAGGTAATCATTCTGCTGAGAGAATCAAAATACTCGTGATGGAATTTTCCAAAGCAGCAGCAGTCAAGGTAGTAACGTTCCTTGAAAAAGATTCCTGCATAGTCATTGGTAACAAACACGTCAAAGCCAGGTTCCTCAGAAACGTAGAGCAGGCGGATTTTATCGGCATATTTTTCCCTGATCAGCTTAAACAGTACGTCCATGTGAGGCGCCCAAGCAGAAATAATCTCTGCCTGAAAATAGTAATACGCTTCGTTACGGCTGATAATACCGTCACAGCCAGTAATATAATCACGTCTGTCAGCTTCAGCACCACTGTAGCCATGCTTTTTCAGCAAATCTGCTACCTTGCCTTCACAAGTAGTATCAAAGCAGCTTCTGAATTTATCAAAAAGCTGCTGGAGCAGGTTTTTGTCCATGCTACAGAACCACAGGGTATTCATACAGTCATTAGCCATTGTTACACCTCCAAGAAGTTATGCCGCTTTAGGCAGCAGGATAATATTACGCTTTTTTACAGCTTCCACGCCGTCGTCAAGCAAAGTGCCACCAAGACGTTCCAGCTCTGTAGCACGGTTATAGTCAGGGATATCCTGAGAGCTGCGTGTTACTGCATTAACCAAGCCATAGTGAGAAAAATCGTTGCCCATGATAAAGTGACGGAGCACAGAAGCACGCTCCAGCTTATTCAGCACGTATCTGTCGCCCAGCATTTCTACAGTCTGCACAGGATTATCGCAGGTCTTAATATCCATTGCTGTACGCATTTTATCTACCGTCAGCATAAACTTTGCTTCATCAACGGAAGCACTGACAATATCCTGCACCTTCATAAAATAAGCCTTATCGTCAGCTGCCAAGGTAGCATCAGAATAAAGCTCGTAGGCGTTATCAGTATCCTCTACCTGTCTGCCAGTATGATATTTCTTATGGGCAAGGTCTTTGGAAATCATGCCATTCTTGCAGACCAGACGATAGATAAGCGGCTCAACTTTTAATGCGCCCAAGCCAATCTCGCTGTTGCTGATGACAAAACCTGCCTGCACAACATCTCCCGGCACAATTTCTGTTTTCATGGTCTTATTGATTACCTTGATATACAGATGAGTTTCCGTAATGTCGCAGCTGGCAATTTCACAGCCTTTCATCTGAGCAAGGACAGGCAGTACATGGTCAACCAGTTCCAGATTATCCAGTCTGCGGTAACGGTCACTCAGGAAGGCTCTCAGCTTGCCGTCCAAGGTACGGAGCATACGTTTCTCAGGGTTCTTCATCAGCCAACCATTGATATTCTGGTCAAGAAGCTGGGGATATTCCAGACGCATACGTTCATAATACTTGTAGGGAATATTAAGGCGGTCAGCCAGCTGACGATGAGCAACGTCACCAATGCTATAGCTCAGAACATCATTATCAGTGGCTACAGTCAACATACTCACGCCATTAGTGCTGCTTACATTAAGGCTACGGGTGTCAGCGATAAGATCCTGACGTACCTCACGTTGACGTTCCAGCTCCTCGTAAAGATTTTGGATAGATTTGATTCCTTGTTTCATTGTTTTTCCTCCTAAATTTTTGTTGGTTTGATTGGGTATAGTAGATTCTCTATGATAAATAACAGCAACCTAGCACAAGGCTGCCATTAGGATTTTTAGGCATAGAAAAAGCCGCTGGCAGTGACGCCAACGGCTGCTTTGTTATGTTCCTATGTTCCTTTGCAAGGGCAATCCTGTATATCAGGATGCTCACAAGTTTATCCATAGCAATAATATATGATTGAAATTAACTAAAATTCCATTCAAAAGTACGCCATGTTTTCATCTTATTTAACGTCTTAATAATCATCTTCTTCATCCTCGTCATAATCAAAACGTCGATTGTAATAGTCCTCACGCTCATTATAATCGTTTTCAGCTTCATTTAGAACCTTATCATAGATATCTTGAATTATTTCATTTCTAGCCTCATCAAGTGCTGAATCGCAATCACTGATATCCATATCATCATAAATAATAGCCTTCTTTAAAAGCATCAGCTCTTTTTCGTAAGAATCAAACTTATCTAGCACTTTGTGACACATGTTATATAACATTGAACTGTATTTCTCCCAATATATGCTCTCACCTTCCCCCATCTGCAATGCATATTCTTCCCATGCATAACCATCTAGCATATAATCTTCCGGTGCCATTCCACTAGGTATCTGTTTTAAATCTTTTACGATTTCTTCTACCATTTTCTGAATATTATCTTCATATCGTTCGTAATAATTGTAACTTTCATAATCACTTATATGCATAACAACTCGTACAACAGCTCTTTCAAACTGGTCTTTTTCAAAGACGTAACCCAAATTACTCATATAACCATAATCAGTTCCTGTATTTTGTATATCAACCCAAGCAACTGCATTCCTCGAACACAGCATAGTCGCATTTATCTTAGCTTCATTATCACCACTTTGGATGTCATAATATATATCGGCATTACACCTTTCTTGCTCTAATGCCCAGAACATTTTATGATAAAAATCCATAGGATTTAGACCTATATATTGGCTTATATGGTCTGAATCATGATATTGCAAATTACTCAAACGCTCGCATTGCGCAATCTCATCTAATAAATTTCTACCGTTAATGTAAATATCGACTTTTTCATCCAGCGGAGATTTAGGAGCAAAATGAGAATCGTCTATTCTGAATTCGATTATATCCATAATTATTGTCCTCCTTCTTTTGATAAACCATTCCTATAATCAGCAATCTTCTGAATAACTTATCCGCCGTTTAGAAAATAGTTTATTATGCAGCTACTAAATTGTCTTTTATTGATTTCGCTAAACATTCACGAAATCCTGTTTTTGAAATTTCAATTCAAAACTTTCTACTCTAACTACTGGAGGATACCCATATTAAAACACTTACTTCTCTAAACAACACGTACAGTGCGTAGTTTTCATTTATGCAAAAGCCGTTGGCAATAACGTCAACGGCTCAATAGTATATGATTTGAAAATTTTAAAATTACATGAAAACACTTTTTTAATAAACTCATCAACGTAAGCAACAGATTTTTAGCTCAGACTAGCAAGAGAACGCATAACTAGGTCAATATCTTTATTTTCCAGCTCTTGAATAATGTGCAGATAGGTTTTCTGTGTAGTTGTCATGCTTGCATGACCAAGACGACGAGCAACGCTGGCTATTGAAACACCTGCAAACAGTAACAACGAAGCATGGGTATGCCGCAGTCCGTGAATGGAGATAACAGGAATATGGGCGTGCTTACAATGCCGCTCCAAAATATCATTTACGGTAGAATTATAGACTTTTTGCCCAGGTTCTACGAAAATGGGCTGACTTTTCGGTAATCCCTTGATAAGGGTTGAAAACTGTATTACAGTCTGCCAATCAAGCTGAACCTTTCTGACTGATGATTTATTTTTGGTTGGCATAAATCCTCCATTCCCCTTATAATCCCAGGTCTTGCTTATAGACAAAGTTTGATGTGTAAAATCAAAATCCTGCGGTGTGACAGCCAATGCTTCTGAAAATCTGGCACCTGTTTTGGCAATAAGGAGAAGCAACCAATCCCAGCTTACTGTCGAAGCCAGCTTTAAGCTATTAAGCAAGGTATGAAGCTCATACTGGTTAATGTATTTTATCTTTTTGGCTGCTGGTACTTTACCCTTTATAATAGCCTTGCGTGTTGGGTCACGGTCGATAAGTCCCTCGTCAACAGCATCCAAAATAGCACCTTTTAACTGATGGTGAAAATCCATAGTTGTCTGTCTTTCGTGGCTAAGTGCATAATCATTAAGAATCTGCTGATATGTAATACGGCTGAGTTCGTAAATTTTGAGGGTTGGGGCAATTTTTTCTAGCCATTGGTGAGCCATACGATATTTGTCCATGGTCACTTCGCGGATAGCTCCTTTTTTGTAGACCTGAATCCACTTTGCATAATATGCACAAAAAAGCTCATTACGTTGTACTTCTTTCAACATTTTTACTACCTCCTAACTTTTAAAAATTGCTTACGTTGATGAAGGGTGATAAGGTGATCGAGACTATCTAAATACTTACCTATTTCTTTTTGTTCGTCTATCGATGGTACCACTATTTCTTCTTTAAGAAAATCGTTTGCCACTAAATTTGTCATCATCGTAGAAGCCTTAGTGCAACGAGTCATTATTCTACCCATAACACCTTCGTTGTTGATAAGATATTTCCAAAAGAACAAATCATAATCTACTATAGGTCTGAAAACATCGAAAACATGCGATACAATACCATCACCAATGGTATTTTCTACAAATCTTCCATGAGCGTAATTTTTACTTTTATTTCCCTCAAATGCAATATCTCCTAATCGCATTATATTATAAGTTCGCATATACTCCTCAGAAGAATCTTTTACATCCTCTTTAAAATACATATTTGCAACAGATATTATTTTGTCAGTTCCAAAACTAAGATCATTTTTTTCTGAAACTTTAGAATACAAATCACCAAACTTACGCTGTTCCCAAGTGTTAGTAACTGGAGCTTTACCTAAGCCTTACATAGATTAGAATGAAATATATAAATATACAAACTTACGCTGATGAAGGGTGATAAGGTGGTCTATAACTGAAAAATAGTCAAAAATCATTTTTTGTTCTTCATATTTGGGGAATGTTACATACCCTTTCAAAGCGTTTTCCGAAGATACTTTCATATCGTTTTTTGCACCTTTATTTACAAGTGGGTGCATATAGTTATTCATTCTTGCGTGCTGTTCAAAATATGTCTGTACAAAGTCAGAATGAGCATTTTCTTTTGGGCGATAAACAGCATAAAGAGTTGATACTATACCCGTTTTTCCTTTGTTTGCCTTAATAATTCCGTATGGGTTAGAGTTTAATGGTGACTTCGTATAAACCACATCACCAGTATGAACAACACCGTAATTTGAAACTGATGCACCTGCAAAAGAACGACCTTGAAATTCAATTTGATTGACTATTCCATAATCACCTGAAACAGATAAAACATCACCCTTGTTATAGATGTTGCTGGTGTTTTTCTCCGAAGAAACATCAAGATAATCTCCCAACTTACGCTGTTCCCAAGTAAAAGAAAAAGAGCCAGGAAAAATCCTGGCTCTAGCGTGTTTTTTGAGTAAATATTCAAATTTGAAGAAAACAAGCTATTATTCAGTGGGCAAATCTACGTCTGCACCACCAGATAAAATAAATTTACGGAGTATTTTATCTGTTTCTCTGTGTACTAATGGTGGAATTAAAGGCTTTTTGGCAAGAGCTTCCATAAATAACTTAGCTTTAGCCATATCAATGGTTTTTTTCAAATCATCAAGACGTCCAAACTCATTGATATTTTTTTCGTTTAAGTTTAAAGCTACCATATTCCTTAATTGCTCTTCATCCAGCCCTAACAAAGAAGCAAAGCAGTGAATTTTATCGTTTTTGGCTTGGCTTTGATATTCTGTAACATAATCCCTAAAAGTTTTACCTAGTTCTAGCTTAATATTTCCGCTCTGAATATCATGCAGAAAAATATTGGCATATTTTTGTTCTTCCTGTGAAAGCAGGGCAAAACTCTTATGCAAATCATTTTTCACTGCCTCTAATTCTTCTGGCGGAATACCAGCATCCAGAGCTTTAATATATTTTTCAAAGCGGCTGTTCATATAAGCTGTGTCAATTAACCCAGTATCAATTTCAGTAAGGTGGGCTTTTAGGTCAAAAGGAATATCATCGCCACCAATTCCACCATCATTTTCCAGTTCCTTATAGCGTTGCAGCAGCTTTGAATAAGTGGCTTTGTCTAAATCTACCTTGATTACATATTTTTCATTGGTCTGCTCATCTTCAAACTGATATTCTGATTTGTCCCATTTAAAGCCTTGGATAACTGCTGCTTCGTAATAATCATCCAGTTTATTGAACAATGAAGCGAATCGTCCTTTTGCAGCATTTTCTTCAGGAAGACGTGAAAAATCAGTAATAGCGTCATTTTGGAATAAATCAACAATATCAGCAAAGATCTCATTTATTTTGCGTAAATTTTTATGTAATTTCACGGCAAAGAGGCCAATAGGTTTATCACCCGAATAAAGCTTAAAGGCTGACTGAACATTTTGCTCCATAGAATGAGGCTTACGGTAGTAACGTATAATGCCAAAAGGCTTTTTCTCACCGAAGAGCCTATTAGTACGCGAAAATGCTTGAATCAGTCCCTCATAATAAAGCACTTTATCAAGATACAAGGTATTGAGCCATTTAGAATCAAAGCCTGTAAGCATCTGGTCTACTACAATCAGTAAATTAAGCTGTTTTTGCGGTTCATTTTCAATATATTTATACTGTTCTTTGTGAGCCAATCTAAAAGAAACATCTTTTTTGAACGCTGCAAAGGTCGGTAAAGAAAATTTCTGATTGTAACGCTCGTTATAGTCCTGAATAATTTCTACTAATCCATCTTCTTTGAAAGCAGTATCTCTGATGTCTCCATTATTATCAATATTAGGGTCAAACAAGCATGTTATTTTCAGTTCAGGCATGAATTCTTTAAGCAGACGATAATAATGTATTGCTTCTGGAATGCTGCTAGTAGCAAAAATAGCGTGAAAGAAATTATTACGGCTTAGCTGCAACCAGTTATCCATAATATCATGGACAACCGCTTTTTGATGTTCAGGTGTATGATATTGGGATGTAGGTATGTAATCTTCAATGCCTTTTACCCATTTCCCCTTTTCATCTCTGTGACCATACATAGGAAGCTGCATAAAGCGATAATAAATTTTTTCTTTCTCTGGGTCAGCACTTACTTCCTCTAAACTGGTAGCTTTTGCTTGTTCAAGTCCTACCACATGGCGAATATCTTTGTCCTTAAATGTAAGAACCTTATATGGGTCGAAGCCCAAAACATTCTTATCACGTATGCCATCGGCAATTACATAGCGATGTAGCTCATCTCCGAAAATATCAGAAGTAGTATTAAGTTTCTTTTGATTTTCTTCATGTATGGGCGTTCCTGTAAAGCCAAAAAAGACAGCATTAGGGAAAGAATTTTTTATAGTTGCCAGCATTTCGCCGAAAGTAGAACGGTGTGCCTCATCGATAATGAATACGATACGCTTACGGTTAATTTTAGCAAGGTCGGCATCATTCAGATTTTCTTCACCAGCCTTAATATTACTCATTTTCTGGATAGAAGTTACAATAAGCGTATCAAGACTGCTATCGCTTTTCAGCCTATTTATTAGCACATCGGTATTTTCTGTAGCCTGCACAGTTTCATTATCATTAGCAAAAGCACGGTATTCTTTTAATGACTGTGTACCAAGCTCAATTCTGTCCATCAAAAAGATTACTTTATCTGCATCATTGGAGCTGGCAATGAGCTGGGCAGACTTAAAGCTAGTCATAGTCTTGCCCGAACCTGTTGTGTGCCAGATATAACCGCCACGCTGGTTGCCGCTATCCCATTTTATCTTGGAAACCGTGTCTGAAATAGCATTGGCAGCATAATATTGGTAGCTACGCATTACTTTCAACACACCATCAGAGTTATCGGCAACAGTATAAAAACCAATCAGCTGATGAGCCATAGGGATAGAAAGCAGGGAAGAAGCAATGCCTTTCCAGTCATTGATAGGCTCATTGGTAAAATCAGCCCAATGGAAGAAATAATCTGGATTGAACTTGCCTTCTGGTTCTGGGCCGGGATTGGCAAAGTACACTGTGTTTTCAGGGTTCATAGCGACAAAAATCTGCACCAAGGAAAACAGACCGCTGAACACACCCTCACGCATATATTTCCTTATCTGATTAGTAGCTTCACTGACGGGTATATGGCTGCGTTTTAACTCGATATGGATAACAGGCATACCGTTTATCAGCAGCATTAAGTCGCCGCGGCGTTTATTAAGCAGAGGGGACTGTACAGAAAAATGTGGCTGCTGCACAATCTGATAACGGCTCTGCCCAGCGGCTATTTCGTTACGGTCATAAATTTTTAGGCTTATCTCTAAGCCATAGTGCAGTTTGTCATCAGGATTATCACGTTTTATAGATACAGTCTTTCCGTTGATAAAGCCGTTAAGCTTGAGCGGTGTTCTAGCAACAATAATTTTTTCTATAATCTGCTGCATTTCGCTATCTGTCAGCGGACAGTTATTAAGGCGGTCAATCGTATTATTATTTTCAAACAGAATATTAGCCCAGTTTTTAAGCAGATCTGCTTCTGTAGGATGCTTAATAACAGTTTTTTCCCAGCCTTTATTGGTCAATACTTGGATTAGAGCCTCTTCAAAGTCAGCTTCACTGGCAAAGGTCATGGCAATACTCCTTTCCGTGATGTATTTAAAATATTTTAGATAAAACTTTAGCTTTCACACGTCAAAGTAAATAGATTATAGCTTCTCACGCACCATCATTAAAGAATATCCCAACAGATTTTTTCCTTTCCACTTAGTTCTGTCAAACCTGTCAGGGTCTTTCATGGACAGTCCAATACTCCAAATTCTGTCTTTTACGGCACATTCTGCAAGGACAGCCTGTTCTGTGCTTTTCAGCAGTACCTTTAGCTCTTCGTTCTGAGAAAATTTAGCATAAAGTCCCTCAAAAACTACAATTTGACGGATTCCGTTCCAGTAGCTTTCATCATAGCCAGATACGCAGCGACCTAGTTCTTTTATAGCAGCAGCATCTTCGGTATGAAGTATCTTGTCAGCAATAGCTTCATCACCGAAACAAACCGCCTTTTGGTACATCATATACTGCTCCATAGAGGTAAAATACACTTCTTTATACGTAAATCCAGCAGCATACCAGTTGCTTAGGTATCCGTTTTCTTCATCTGGGTTGTGGAAACAAATAATCTGCACTATATTTTACCTACCTTCTGGACAGCAAGGTCAAGTTCTAAGTCGTGAAGCCCGTAATAAGCCTTCTTCAAGAAATCAAGCGGCACTTTTTTGATTACCTCAGAGCTAGGGATATCATAGTACCATTGATAGTAGGCATAAAATTCACCAATCCAGTCGGGCATAAATCCATCAAGAGCCTTGCCAGATTCCAGCACATACTGTTCAGTCCGGCAAAAATATTCCCACAGTTCTTTGGCAGACATTGTATTGACGTAGGCTTTGGCTTCGTCAATGCTTTTTCTCGTTTTGCTTGCCATATAGGCATTTATAAAAGCCTCTGTATCCTTGTTAGGGAACGTCTGGGCAACAAAATCAAAGAGCTTGCCTTGATTTTCTACTACATCATTCAAATACTCTTCTGGATAAGCTCTCATTGCCTTCACCTCTCAAACAGCGTGCTGAACACATTGGTTACTTTGTTTCTGTCAGAATCAACAAGATTACGCATATTTTTTCTGGCACTTATATCACGCTGATTATATTTATTATTAAATTCGGCATGGTCAACAGCAAGCAAGCCGTCAGGACACTCACGGAGCTTTGAATATGCCCGTTCAGACTTAATACAATACTGAATACCTAGACCACCTAAAGACAGAAGTTCTTCCAAAATATCCATATCAATATTGTCACGGACAAATTCTTTTGCGATATAGAAGTAGGAAGCATTGGCTCTCCAGCCTTTAATTACATCATATTCAGCTGTGTCAATACCGTATTTTTCTATAAATTTGCCAGCAAGCATACGGTAACGCTTAGAATCCGCAGCATCTCTGTGTTTCATCAGCTCTGCCAGCCAAGCAAGCACATTGTGTTCCTGAAAGTCTAAAATTTTTAGTCCGTCGGTATCAAGCTCATACTTGTGTACCCAACCATTGGTATCATTAGGAATGCAGACTGCCCATTCTTTAGCAAGCTCAGGGTTCTCGGTCAGATAAAAACCTTTCCCGTAGTCGTGCTTTTCATCTCCAAGGCCAAAAGTAGGAGTTACGACTTTATTAGAGGTGCCGTGAAATAAAATTATTTTGCTCATTTACGCCATCCTCCTTATACAAACATTTTCTCAAGACAAGATTTTTTGATGTTTTTTAGCTTTTCTAGCTTACGCTGATGAAGGGTGATAAGGTGGTCGAGGTGTTTGAAATATGCTCCAATTTGTTCTTGTTCTAGTATCGAAGGCATTAAAATTGTTTGTCGGAACAAATCCTCTGGCACTAATTCATTCATCATTGTTCCAGCTTTGGTTGCATTTACCAGTCTGCTTCTCATTACTCTCTCGGAATGAATATAATATTCCCAAAAGTTGAAATTCTGTTTTGTTATTGGACGTAAAGCTGTAAATCTTGGCGACATTATGCCGTTTTCAATGTTATTTAAGACAAATCGCCCATAACGAAATTCTTTGTTTGTATGTCCCTCAAATGCCAAATCACCTATCCGCAATACTTTGTACTTTGAAAGAGATGAAGTATCTGCACCATTACCTTGTTCATTAAACGTCATTGTCGCAATAGATAAAGTTTTTTCAACTGGATACTGACCTTCATTTCTTTCATTATTAACTTCGTAAATCTCTCCCAACTTACGCTGTTCCCAAGCGTCAGTAAATCCCTTAAAACGGATTTCTGGAACTGTTTCGCCATTTTTGGGAAACATTTTTTCAAGCATAGCTTTTTTTACATTGACAAGACTGTCATACTTACGCTGATGAAGGGTGATAAGGTTGTCGAGTTCGGAAAAGAACGCACCGATTTGCTGTTGTTCGGCATATTGGGGAACCATAATTACCTTTGCTAAAAGTTCATCTTTTGTTATCCCTTTAATCGAAGTTCCCTGTACGGCACCAAGTTCTGATTGCAGTTTTTTATAGCAAGCATATACCGTAAAAAACGGTTCAGTATTTAGCTTGCTTAGCGATAAAAAATCCTGACTTGTAGCATAGGAAAACGGCATAAATGCGAGCTTTCCGACTCCGACACGGGTAATAATTGCTATTGAATTTTCTGGCACAAGTTGAGTGGCTGAATTGTTTAATCCTGCCTGTGTTATGCGCTTTCTTGGTTCTACACCAAACAATTTTCCATCTACAATATCCGAAGATTGTATCCATGGAAGATTACCATTCCAATATGCTTCATTTGATGTCGCAGGAGTTCCACCGCCATAGGTCTTCTCAGCAACCGCTCCCAACTTACGCTGTTCCCAAGCATCAGTAAATCCTTTAAACCTAATTGCAGGTTTTGTGTTTTTAGCCATATCATTCACCTTGTAACAACGCTTTAAATTCGTTGATACCTTTCATGTCAAAGGTGCTGCCAGTAAGCTCGCCTAACATAGCACACAGCTGTTGCTCTGTTTCGTAGATTTCGGCATCAATATCAGCGTATGTAAGAGCATATTTTTTCTGCAAAGCAGTGAGCTTGCTAACAAAGTCGTCAACCAATGTTTCCGGCATCTTATTCAGATTAACCATCAAACTTTCAATCCATTTCTTGTGTAGCAGATCTTTAACCTGTTCATCCGTAAGGGATTCAATGGTTTCCTTAGTCAGCAGGTGCAGAGCAGTGCTATCCGCTTTAATACTTGCTTTCAGCTCTTTTTCGTCATTTAACAGAGAAGCTATTTTTACAATAGTTGCCTCAAAGGAACCATTAGGGAATGTGTATTCTTCATATAATGTGATAAGACGAGCCTTTACAGTACTCTTACTGTAAGTTTTATCGTTTAATTGCTGCATAGATTTCCAGTCTACTGAATTATGAGAAGCTATATATTGTAACTTTTCTGTTTTCTTTGAGAGCATTAAATACTCCTTTAAATTTTCAATTTCTGGTGTCGATATATCTCCTAATATATTATCTAACATCTTTTTTACTTCCTTAGCCACAAAGGAATCGTTAGTGTCATTTGTAATAGTGGTTTCTTTTTCATCTTCACTCATTTCGTCAAGAATAGTACTTAGTTCGTCAGAAATTTCAGCCAAACGTGCTTCTTGCTTCTTTAAGGCTGTGCTTTCCTGTACCAAAATATTATCTTGTACTAAAGAGAACGGCAATACATGTCCAATCCAACCGTCCCGGACTTCCTGCTCTTTATTATCTTTCTTTTTTAGTACCATATTAGGGTCAACTTTTTTGGTAGCACCAAAGCCTTCTGTCTGGATAATTTCCAAATCGACGGCAATTTTACTCCATTCGTCATCTAAAAGCTGAAAAGCAGCGTACTTATCTACCAAAGGTATACCAGAAAGCTGGGTAAAAATCTTATCGCTGATGATATTTTCTTCTTTGGCAATAGCTACCTGTTCTGCCTGTTCAATCAGCTCATGATGTAAATAAGCAGGGAAACCAGCAAAAGCAGCTGCAAAATTATTTTCAAAGGCAGTTACATCAGCATGGTTTCTGATTGCCTCTTTAATATTGTCCGTAGTCAGTTGGGTATAAGGAGTATCGCTTGCTTCAAATAATGCTTCCTGTAAATTGGGGAAAGCTTTCCAGTAATCATCTAAAGCGGCAAGTTCTGCTTTAGGAATACCGCCAAACATGGAAGCATAAATATCCCAGCTTTCAGCAGCTTCAGAAGAATCTACATAACGTGGGATATTTAGGTTGTAATCATTCTGACGGATTTCTTCACGGCTCACCAGTTTAGAGTATTTGGGAATTTCCAGTCTGTTAATTACGGTATCAGCAATACGTTTGATATCGGAAGCACGTAATTTATTGTTTTTTCCCTCTTTAGCAAAACCTTTAGAAGCATCTACAATAAGCACATCAGTGTTGCTGCGTTTCTGTTTAAGAATCATAATGATGGTTGGAATGCCTGTACCAAAGAAAATATTCGCTGGCAAGCCTATGATAGCGTCAATGTGGTTATATTCGATAAGGTTTTTACGGATTTCTCCTTCTTCACCACCACGGAACAGAACGCCATGAGGCAGAACGATAGCCATAATACCGCTAGGCTTGATGTGATAAAGGTCGTGCAGCAAGAAAGCATAGTCGGCTTTGCCTTTAGGAGCAAGACCAAAACGCTCATAGCGGACATCACTCTTCGGTGTCCATTTCTGGCTGTACGGAGGGTTAGACACTACTGCATCTACATAGAGCGGAGTGTAAGTAGTTTCTTTATTGGCTTCATCAAAGTACGGCCAGTCATCTTCCAAAGTATCGCCGTTGCGGGCAACGATATTATCGGGTTTAATGCCACGCATAACCAGATTCATACGTGTCAGGTTATAAGTATTAGATTTAAGCTCCTGAGCATAGTATTTGATATTGTTGCTGTTGCCGATACGTTTAGCAACGCTTTTACCGATATTGATTAAAAGAGAGCCAGAACCGCTGGTAGGGTCATAAATCTCAATATATTGGTTGTCCTTTAAATGGTCAGAAATAATTTCACTCATCAGCAGAGATACTTCGTGCGGAGTGTAGAACTCGCCAGCCTTCTTTCCTGCATTAGCGGCAAACATACTAATCAGATATTCATATATGAAGCCCAGAACATCATAATCCTGCTTTCCGTCCATAGGAATATCTTTTATCAAGTCTAATAACTCTTTGATAGCTTTTGTCTGAGAACCAGAGCTATCGCCCAGCTTACTCAGCCCTGTCTGCAATGTTTCAAAAATACCCTGAAAAACTTTCTGATGGGATTCGCTGATCAGGCGGCTGAAAGCAGATAAAGCGTCACGGACATTGCTGACATCAAAACCACTGCCTTTGTCAAGCCAAGTGGAGAACAGGTTGTTGTAATCAATAAAATAGCCAAGATTGTCTTGTACCCACTCTACAGTATCGGCGTCAGATTCCACCACTGTCGCAATAAGCTCTTTGTCATAACCATTGCTGTACAGAAATTTCTCTTCGGCATCAGAAAGGTACTTATAAAAAATAAAGCCTAAAATATAGTCCTTGTATTCGTTTGCTTCGATTTTTGAACGCATTTTATTTGCGGCTTCCCAGATTTTGGTAGCGAGCTGCTGTTTATTCATAAAAAAATCACCCTTTAATGTAAATTTATGGTCTAAAAAATGACGGTACCTTACCTAATAAGTATAGCACAAAAAGGTAGATAGTAGAACGGCTACTGCAAAAGTATGTGGCTTACCACGCAGTTTAAAAGTTTAATTTACCGCCTCGCTTATTTCTGCCATTCTTAGTACCTTTTTGAGCCATCTTATGCTCAGTTTTGCCCAGTTCACCTCTTCATGCGCCTAACATATCAATAAATGTATGTTGGAAGGAGGTGATAAAAATGCAAAAAATATTAGTTACTGTAGCGGAAGCAGCCTGCTTATTGAACTATAGTACCGCTACAATTTATAAACTGATCAATTCTGGTAAGCTTCCATATATCAAGAAAGGTAAAAATTATCTTATACCGTTTAAACATTTGGAAGCGTTAGTAGAACACTCTCTGCATTATAAAAAGCCATAGCAGCCCTATTGAAAATAACCAATTCAAAGAAATCTGTGTGTATTAAAGGAATGCCAAAGTTAACATAAAGATAAATATATATTGAAAGGGGTATAATAGCTATGTTTGAAGAATACAGTGATATGCTGACTGTAGATGAGGTAGCAGAGATTCTAGGGGTAGGCAAAAACTCAGCTTACGAAATTTTCCGTAGCGGCGAAATGGATTGCTTTATGCTAAAGGGCAAATGGAAAATTCCTAAACAGGCACTCATTGACTACATACATAAAAAAGCTTATCAGAAATAAACTAAGCGTCAGCAGCAATACTGACGCTTAAAAACTGTCTATTAAAACAGTAGAAAATATGCCACAGCTCCTAATCTTTTAATCGGCTTATGGGTGTGGCATATTTTTCTTTTAAATTTTAGAGTTTTATAATGACTGCCATAAAAAGCTACATACTAAAAATGGAAATAATTATGATTTGTTGCGGATGTTTTTTCAACATATAACTCTTTCTTGATCAAATCCTCCAGACTACAGAATTTAAAACCGAATTTATACCTACTGTCACCATCAAACTCGTCAACAATCCAGTCATACGCATCTTCATAACTATAAAAGCCTTTATGGCGTTCCCGTCTGAGATTTTTCATATAAGTCTGACAATCAAGCCAGTTATTCGTAAGTGCATATCCGTTAGAACCTACGACTGCGTAACAGCTAAATTTTTTATTTTTTTTTGACATGGTAAACCCTCCTTACTAATTTTCTAGATTTTCGTCGGCACTATAATACAAGAGCCGGCTAAATCCATATTGGTTTAAAATATCGCTTACGATAGTTTTTAGCTGGAAAAGCTCCTTCTTACCTAGCTGTAACTTATAGCCGTCAACATAACGTACCGAGTTAATAACAAAATGGGCATGAAGGTTATCAGTATTGCCATGTACCGCATAGGCGATCTGGCAACAATATTTATTAAACAGCATATCGGCAATAGCTCTTGATGCACTCTGGAAGCGTGCGACATCATCTTGGCAGATAATCTCTGCTTCCATTAAAGATACTATGATTTGTACATATTCATTGCCTCCTCGTTTGTTATAGGCTGCTTTGACCAACAGCATATCTCTGGTAGCCCTAAATGGATCAGCCCCAACAGCATCATAGGCCAAGACCAAATCATTATGTTCTTCATTGCTGGCAATATACTTCACAATACCGTCCAGCGTCCTGTACGTTCCGTTTAACGCTCTTAGAGTAGACATTTTTCAACCTCCTAACATTTTAAAAATATCGTCTTTTATACTGTTAAACTCTGAATTAACTTGATTAGCTTGTTTTTTCTCACCTACTTCCAGCTGATTTATTCTTTCTTGTAACACGACTATTTTTTCAACAATCTTAGAATCAATATTGTAAATTACTGCCTCCTTCACAGCTTTCTTTATAAAATCGGTTTTGCTCATGCCAGCCATTTTACTTTTATTCTCGATCTCCCGAAGTTCTTCGTCTGTAACCCGAATATTTACCATCTTAGTAGACTTTTGGCTAGGTTTTTTAATTTTGTTTTGAAACTTAGTTTCTTCAGTGTTGATTTTATAATATAAAATTTTCGGTGTACTTTGCTTTAGGTTATATGACATATCAAACGCCTCCTTGACTCAAGATGCTTTACAAATACATATCTAGTATAGTATAGCCCCCTTAGCTAATAACTTTTTGTTCATGTTATTCTACATCATTTAGTGATATACACAACTGCTTCTACCTCTTTCCTATGCCACCCTGCATATACTATATATAACTATCTATCTATTTTTTAATTTATTGTTATATATTATTTAAATTATAATAATGTAGTTTGAGCTTTTATTAGCTCTTTATAAAAAATAAAAAGACTAAGATTATCTCTTAGCCTTTACTATAGAAATAAACCGCCCATCTGCGAATGCTTTTAATAAGACAATTCGCAGACAAGCGGCTACTTCTAAAAACTTCACATATAGTCAATCTGGTTAAAATTTTCTTCCCGATGCACTTGGCTTTCACATAGCATTTTCATCAAATGAAAGTTCAAAGGTGTTATCAATCAATTTAAGGAAATCTTCTTTGCTTAGTGACTGAGAATCAGGATTACTACTTGTTTCGTTCTTACACTCATGAGCAATTTTTTCTATTTCATCTTTTGGCTTAACAATAACTCCCATGATATGGTTAGCATTACTGAATTTATCTAAAACTTCTTTTTCAGTGTATCCCCTGCTTAAGTCACGGGTACGTATAGGATTACATTTTGTTTTCTCCACTTTGTAATCTAGCCCATAATCCAGAAAAGTATTTTTATTCCACGTATTAGTCATCTTATATTTTGGAGCGACGATTTCAAAAAAAATATTATAGGCATATTTAAGAGTGTGCATAGCTGTTGAATTATGTTCATGGACTTTGTCCGTATCGCTTACCTCCTTTTGTTCACAGCATTTTTCGATAAAGTATTTTAAGGGATTATCTATCTCACTGCTTTGAGAATCATCAATATCAGCTTGTTCCTTTTTCAATAAGCTAATACCATATTGGGCAAAGGCTGTCAGCATAAAAAATTTTTCGTATTCGCTCAAATCGGTTTTTAATCCAAAAAGCCGCTTGCCTTCTGGGATGTTCTGCGCTAAATCAAATTCTGTATAACTTAGCCCATCATAATCTTTAAATTCATTCTTTTTAGCAGCAATAAAAAGATAACTCGTGTCAGATACTAGCTCCTGTTTTCCCAACAACTGGCTGTCATGAACGATTTTCTCTCCTTTTAACAGTTTTATGAAATACTCCTTGTTTTTTATTTGGGTTAAGTCGTCCGTAATATTCAAGAAGCGAGAACATAGCCTGTCCTCTAAGAACTTACCAGTATTATTCTCGTTAGATAATTCCTTGATAGTATGTTTAGTAACACCATAGTATTTAGAATCTTTAAGCCCGTCATTAGACGTTCTATTGTGTACTAATGCGTTATACGTAGCTAAATCCATACCTTGTCTGCCATCGGACTGTACACCAAGTAAAAACAACGACAGGATAAATTCACGAACAAATTGCGTGTTATTAGCCGTGATTAATATTACATTATTGATTGGCAGTCGATTGTTTTTACATATTTCACTTCCTAGAATAATACCGGCTACTAATTTAGCGATATTATCAAAATAATCCTTACGCCCCGCAGTAATCACATACAGTGCATTGAATAGATTTAGTAATTTGGAAAAATCTTTTGTTTTTAGGTTGCTGAAAAAAGGATATAAACCTCGGCTTTGTGGATTTGGCTCATATGGATATAGCAATAACCCGCGATTAGACGCTTCTTTAAGCAGGGCTACCTTAACCTCGTACATTAGCCTCGTGCTGTTCCTACGGAAAATTTTTGGTACGAAGCCATGTCGTTTGGCTTTTAGTTCATTCAGAATATCATTGATTATCGGTAAATGCTCTCCGTCAGATGTATCAATAAGCCGGAACAATTCTAAATTGTTGAACACTCCCTTAAGTTTTCTGTCGTCGTACAAAATATAGCTATTACTATTACTTAATAAAGTAATATTTCCTTCAAAGTCATATATTGGCCAAAAACGTTGTGCCTGTGAAATCATTCCGCTTCTACATGGAAGATTACAGGTGTACCAAGGTACGTTCTCAATCGCTTTTAGATATTGTTCGCTTAGCTCCCTAGCATAATTCTCCACAAACTCAGAAATTACTATTGTAGGTATGGGTTTACCAGCATTTTCTGGTTTGTTTAAAAATGCTTCACATGCACCCTCAATGTTACCATTGTTTTGGTTTAGAAAGCAATTTATGTAATCGCAAGCCTGTACAACATTGTAACAAGCGGGTTCAATAGCTATATTGAAGTTTTTCTTTAGAAAAAAATTGTGCAGTCTTATTTTGGCTTGGTAATAGCAGTTCGCTCTGCAATAAAAATTTTTCAGCGTTTGAGTTCTTCTATAAGCTCTTAACCCCTGCCTGCTCTCCTTTTTCTCTTCGGGAATAACAGGGTATTCGATTTTATCCATCTGAGCGACCAATTTCTTAATGTTAGATTCAGTAAGGTTAGATATAACAGGCACCTCCAATATAATATAGCTAAACATATTATATCACAGCTGCCTGTCAGTCTTTTAAAATACTTCTATCAAACTTATTCCTTACCAGTGCGCAGAGCCTCAAATTGATTGGATAAAAGTGCAACTGCACTTTTTCTCTCATCCTGTACATCACGCAGATAAATTGATGTAGTAGATATGTCAGTATGCCCCATCATGGCTTGAACCATATTAAGAGGCATACCGCTGATAAGCGCATACGTCGCTGCCATGGCTCGTAAAGAGTGTACTGCTATTCTAGGCATCTGATGTTTCTTGCACATCCGTTTCAGCCATAGATAGAAGCTGTCACCGTTCACGGGTACTGCCTCCCTGTTTTCAGTGCAATTTCTCGATACAAACACCAAATTTTGCGGATTTGAAATTTTTTCTTCTTGCAACCATAAATCAAGAAGTTCTTTATAGGTTTGGATCAACTTCTTGACATAATCGTCAAAATACAATGTACGTATTGAGGCCTTCGTTTTAGGTGTTCCTAGAGCAGGCTTTTCCCCGCTAACAAATTTCATTGCTTTATTTATATTCAGCGAACAGGATTCCAAGTCCACGCAGTCCCATGTCAGGCCTAAAAATTCCCCTTTTCTGGCTCCAGTTGTGAGGGCAATATAAAACATCAATTTATTCTTGACGTTAGGTAAAGTTACGGGTAATTCTTCCAAAATGCCCAGAAACTTCTGTAGCTCTTCTCTGTTCCAGATAGGATAGTGTTCTGAGGTTGCTTTTACTAACATATCTTTAGGTACGTCAACACATGGATTTTTTGACAAATATTTCCATTCACAAGCTTTATTGAACAGTAACTTCAAAAGCTTGAAATGTTTCATAATTGTCACCGAAGATAAACCTTTCTGATGTCTGGTGTCAAGCCGTGCGTCATCTTCACACAACTGGTCCATGAACCTTAACACATCTTCACCTTTTATTTTATCTATCCTCATAAAACCAAAAGCCGGTAACAGGCGGTCTTTTAACATTTGTTGGTAATTGACCATTGTTATTTTCCCAACTTTTTTACTATATCTATTTTCCCAGTAGGTTACAAATTCACTAAAAGTGATAGCCTTATCTGTAGCTAGTCTGCCAGTTACTTCCAGATAGTATGTAGCCAGCTGCGTTTGAGCTTCTTTTTTACTGCGGGCATATACTGTCTTGGTAAACCTGCGCTGTTTATTGTTTTCATCATATCCGGCAGAAACTCTTAGTTCCCACTTATTGTTACCTCTGCTGATTAGCGATCCAGCCATTGATAATTCCTCCTATAGATAGAAAAAGAACTGCCAAACATTTCGTTTAGCAGTTCTTTTTTCGGTAAGTTTTTTTATTTACTCATGCCTTTCCAAGCAGGGCTGTTCATATTTTTTTCAGCCCAGTTATTCAGTGCATCAATAGTGTAATAGTATACTCTTCCAAACTTCTTTGCTGGAAGTATACCAGCCTTAGTCATTGCCAGGACTTTACCATAGCTGATGGTGCCTCCAAAAAAATCTTGAGCAACATCTTTAGCTTTTAAAAATTGTTGTTTTGCAGCATTTTCATTTTTCATTTCTGCCACTCCTTTCTAGGTTTTACTGCTATGTTATGGCCCGTTTATTTTTTACTTTTGAGTTCTTTTTCCATCAATTTTCATTTTCTTCATTTTATTGTCCCACGCACAATCATCAGATATAACAGGCAATGATTTAAACTGCGACCTGTCATGTTCATTGTCTTGTGATTTTTTACGTTCTATATAATATAGATTTATCTAGTAGTATACATAGGAAATATAAATATTTTACGCTTACACCGGTGTCAACACCAGTTGATGGAAAATCCTGCAAACCCTTGATGGTACTGGATTCTCTTGAAATTGATTTTAATGCTTAAAATTGACTGACACTGCATTGACACCGACACTATTTGAGCTGACACCCTTATATTTTTGCTTAAATAAACCCTAAAGCATCTGAAACTGCTTTCTTCGATATGCTAAAATACGATGCCGATAACCTCGGATGATGACTAAACCTCCATCCTTGTTTTCCGAAAATTCGAGAGTTTATCTCAAGCATACAAAAAGCCTTCTTTGATTTTGTGCAGCTAGGAAACTGCAATTATTCTATCAAAAAAGGCTTTTCTAAATTGCAATAAGAAGTTGCACACTTTTTGAAAATTAAGATGCATAGAT